>VTLG01000599.1_pt1 | contig 45972 bp, 71 predicted proteins | sample 4694571 | NCBI WGS metagenome assembly VTLG01 (sample SAMN12604809, study PRJNA352737) | marine metagenome | biome: ENVO:00000447; feature: ENVO:00000209|ENVO:00000569|ENVO:01000036; material: ENVO:00002151; isolation source: viral sequences binned using virsorter ...
CATTTTGAAAAATTGATGGTATCTGAGCTCTTATATCTCCACCCTCTTTTATAACTTTTTGCAAATTAGACATAGTTCTAGAGTTAATAAGCTTATCTCCATCTTGTATCATTTGTCTGCCCAGTTTTCTTTTGCCTTCAAATAATTTTTTAATTTGAGCAGAACCTTTACCTTGAGAAGGTCTTATAGTAGCAATAGCTTGAGCTTCTTGTGGGCTTAAAATACCATCATCTAATGCTTTATTGACTAGTACGTCAATTGTTTGGTCAAATCTATCAAGATTCTGCATTACTTCTACAATGCTTCTTTTTTGACCATTTACCATAATTTTAAAATTGGGATTTTTATTTCCATATAAATCTTTAATACTAGCTTTATATCTAACAATATTATCTCTAGTATCTAAAGCAGTATCCATCCATCCACCTAATTCATCTTTGTTCATTTTAGAAAATAAACCTTCTATTTCTTCTGCTCCTAAATTTAAAATGTTTGTATTAAATTCATTGTCAGTAGAATAAAGCATATCTGCAAATTCTTGCGAAGAACCTTCAAAGTCAGATATTTGAGTTGACCTGTTTTCTAATGCCATATTAGATATGTCAACTAATGTGTTATAGTTAGGATTAGATGATTGAAATTTATCATCAAAATTTTGTTTATATATATTTCTTATCTGTTGTATGTCGTTAGAATCCTTTGCATTGTCAATTAAATTATTAATTAAAGATAATGATTGTATATTGTTAGATTCTTTCTCTCTTTTTACTGCTCTCACATCTTGGCTAACACCTCTTAAAAAATCCATTATTTGGGTGTAATCATCCATTTCATTGTATGCACCTATATCTGCGTATCCCTTTGGTACTATCTTAGCCATATGCTATCCCTCTCTTATAGTTTCATATTGAGACAATACATCATATATATTTTGCAATGCACCAGCTCGCTGCTCATCTACACCTGCATATACATTTTCCATGCCTCCAAGATAAGATTGTTTTGCAACATCTTCCTGCTCTTGTCTACGACCATAACCTGCAAGATTGCCACCTAAGCTTTTAGCCTTAGCCACATTACCTGTAAGAGTGTCAAGCAAACTTCCTCTACCTTCTTGTATTTCTTCTTGATAATATCCAGGGTCAAGCTTTCTAAACATTTCTGGAGTAAACGCAGTAAACATGCTTGCCGTTCCAGCATCTCCTTTAGGAATGCCTTGCGCTTCTTCAATAGCTTCAATAAAAGATTGTTGGTCAAATGGATTTACATTTTTACTATAATCATATTTTCCTTTATATGAAGACATAGATAAAACATCATCTAAATACTGTTCTACTGTTCTTGTCGTATATCTCCCCCCTCCTTGAGGTCTATAAGATATTTCATAATTCTCCCCTGCTCCAGCAAAATCTCGTATTTGCTGTGATGTTAAACGACCTTCTTGAGCAGCTTGTCTATATTTATCATAAATAGAATCTTTTAAATTAAATTCATTTCTTTCAGCAATTCTTGGAGTTAACAACTCTTTAAATGCATCTTGTAAAAAATCTGGCGTATAACTTGGAAATCCGTTTGCCATTATCTTATCCTCCTTCTTAAACTTGGTCTTTGCATATATGGAGCTTGAGGCGAAATAGCTTCTTGGCTACCTCTAATCATTTTCATTACTTGTGGCTCTAGTAATTGGAAATAATCAAATAAACTAGGTAAATTTCTCTTTTCAGTTAATCCCATTGAGCTTAAATCTGACATAGAGTATTCTGAAAGCTCACTTGATAAGCCCTTTTTTAATTTATCTCCAAGTATTTTCTCTCCTGGAATCATACTTCTTAGTTCTAATTGAGGTAAATACTGTTCTAGAGTTTTTTGTATTGGGTCAGATAATTTGTCTACAACTCCAGTACCAACACCAATTCCCAATAAATTACTTAATAATGATTTATTAGCAGATGCTTTTTGAGATTGCTCTACTTGACTAAGTAAAGCGTCAAAGTTTTGAGAAAGATAATCCCCATACATTCCTTTTGGTAATTGAGAGCGAAGGTTTTTAAACTTTTCAGTTTTATCTTTAGCATGTTTTTTGTCTGCGTACGCATCATAAGCAGACGCAGCAGTTGAAACCGCTGTTCCTATCCCTGGGATAAACTTTCCTAAAAATTTAGCAGCTTCAACAAACTTTTCCCCTTTATAGTCACCACTAGCTGCTTTTTTAGCTTTATCTGTCATTTTTGATAATAAAGCCTCAGCTCCTTTTCTTTTCCCTTCATAAAATTTTGCAGCACGCATATCTCCTGCAACATTTGCAAGCCTTGCTAATTCTCTAAGTGATTGTCCTCTACGTGCCATCTATGTTTCTCCTCTAGCCTAACTATTAATTTATAAAATTTATTTGTTTATTCATAGTTCTATTATTCTCCAGTTGTGATACTGGCAGGTAATGCAATTGCCTTTATAATAATTGGCGGATAATGCGTACCTGTTGACCTAAATCTTCCATGTCTAATATATGAAGTTCCTGAACTTGTCTCTGCTCCTGCAATATAGTAAGTATATGAACTGCCAGCAGTCAAACCAGTAACTGCAAAAGATACAGTAGTCATATTAATATCTGTCTCATCTGAACTTTGTGCACCACCATCATATGTATGTGTTTCGTCTATTTCTGTGGCAGATGTATCAGACACTAATGCAAACTCTACAGTTTTAGAGGATGCGTACACACTAGCTAGCATTTGTATTTCTACATTGCCTGATGGCGGAGCTGTAAATGCAATAGAAAGATATGTCCCTGCGACTGTTTGCAGAGCTGTTAAAGTAGCATCCATTGTAACTTGGTTGTTTGGATTGCCAGTACCGTCATTTTGTATTCTAGTATATCCAAGTATCATGCCTGCATATGAGCTATTAGCCGCACTAAATTCTGTACCACCTTTTTCAGCTATAAAAACACCAGTCTGAGAATTTAATGTAATATCACCATCGGCATCCAAACTAAAATCAGCATCAGATGAATCTGCATCAACAGTCTTTATGGTTGTAGCACCATTAGTAAATGTAAAAATACTACAATAATCACCACTATTAGCTGAACTTATTATTTTAATATCTTCTCTTCCATTGGCAGCATCTGGAGTTGTGATTGCTATCCCTGTATGGTCGTCTGCCCCGCTTACATCTAATTCAATACCTGTTGCAGTATGGGTACCACTAGTAGCACCTACGACATCAATATCCATTCCTTTAACGCTAGAAGTGCCTAAACTAGCAGAATTTACATCTAAATCTATCCCAATATCATTATGTGCAGCTGTTCCTGAACCTGCAACTATCCTGTCATAATCAATATGAAGACCTGTAGAATCTTCTGCTCCTGCAGTAGCTGGTTGGTCAGCATCTATCTTAAAAGCAGCATTTGCTCCAAAATCTGAAACTGCCATAACATCAGCTGCATTATTAACAATAAATGAATCATCTACATTAACAGTAATAGTACTGCCAGAACCAGATGTAGCACAATTAGTTCCACCTGCTATTGTAAAATCTGCTGAACCAGCTGTGTCAGCTAAAGCTCCACCACTATCTCCAGTAAGAGTAACGCCTGTTATATCTCCTGTGCCTAATGTTCCAGCGCTACTTGTAATAGTTCCTGCTACAGTTAAATTGCCTGCAGTAGTTAAAGACAGTCGTTCATTGCCTGTAGACCATGCTCCACTAAATATTTTAAATTCCCCTGAATCATCTTGGTCATAGCCTAAACCCCATTTAAGAGCAGTGCCGTCAAATAGTTGCATATAAGCATCATTATCTGCTTCAGAAGCAATAGCTAAGAATGCTACAGAATCTGTAATATTAGCTGCATTTACGAACAATCCTTGAGTATTAATTTTATATATTTTATCGCTAGTTGCATATCCAGACTCCCCATTAGATGTTCCTAAATCTGCAACATTCGCAGTTGTAGATAAAATAGCTTTTGTTGCTGTTAATGAGCCTGCAGCAGTAACATTGCCACTGGAGTCCATAGTGAGTTTAGTAGCTCCACCAATAGCGCCACCAGTATCTATTTTAAATTTATCTCCATCACTATCATCTACACCTAATGTAAACTTTTCAGTTCCGCCAATAGTAAATTTTATTTGTGGGTCTACAGAAGCAGTAGAAGTATTTTTTCTAACATTTATTAAATTTGTTGTAATAATAGCATTGCTATTTTTATTGCTTTTTTCAAGTCTTGATAGTCTATCAACTTCTTTTTTTAATTTAGATACATCTATACCTGTATTAATAGGATGCCAAGAGCCATGCTCTTTAATATATACTACTTTCCCATCCCTAGTTCTTCTGATAGTAATATCACCATCACGACCTTCCATTCTATGCGGTAAGCCAACTCCACTACTAACTCCTTTAGCGTCTCTTTTAGGCATTATTTAGCTGGTTTATCTCTGTAAACTATTGAAATATCGTTAATTGCAAATTCCTTTGGAATAAATCCTACATCATAAAAAGTATTGCTTGTAATACTTGTATGGTCTGTAAAATTAGGAGTAACATCAATTACTTTGCTAGTAGAATTATAAGCTGTTACTGTTACAATATCAGGATTAGTAGAGCTATTATAAAGATATAAAGGCATTCCAATATAATGAGATGCCGTTCCGCTAGCAGAAGAATCAAGAGTAACTGTGTTTGCGTCTGTAACTGCTTGCAAAGCATTAGTCCTTCCTGCATTTGCAAAGCTAAATTCTAACTGCATAGAATGTACATTATTTATTGAAGAACTTGGTTTTAATGCAACAGTAATCCAATCTGATGATGGACTTCCAGAATTATAAGAGTCAAATCCTGTAGTATTACTATAGTATGTTGTATTAGAAAAAGTTCCATTAAAAGTAGTTGACCCATTAGTTGCATATTTAACAATTACTCCAGACATGTATCCGCCCGCTTTAAATGTTACATATATTTTATGTACTTTTTTTCGTATAGATACATTGTCAAAATCTATATCTTTTGTTTTAATTTTAAAATGTTCAGCTGCTTTAGCAAAATTTGTTAATGGTTGAGGATTATCATGCCATTTTGTGATTGACACATCTCCAGGAGAAAGGCTAGTGTTTGTAGCCATAATAAGGCTTCTATTGTTTGTAACTACCATATTACTTCTATATACTTCTCCTTCTACTTCAGGTAAAAAATCTCCAGTTGTAAATAAAGGACTTCCAGGATTGCTATTTTGATAATTATTTTGATTATAATCTTCTGGATTAACTTTTGTATTTGTTGTATTATTAACTGCCATGATTCCTTTTATTGAAATTCATCTATAGAAGAATACCAAGTAAATAAATTTTGATGCTCTGTTATAGAGTTTGTTGTTAAATCATATATATATCCACCATTATCATGAGAAGTAACATTGCTAGTCATAATAATAACTTTTTTAGAATATGGGTCATAACCTAAAATAGTTGCATTTTTTTTATTTTCATTAACAACCCATGATTCTAAATCAAAAGATTCTGATGTTATTGTTTTTAATTCACTGCCATCATAATAAAATAATCCATAGTTATTAACCCAGACAAGCCCATCGCCAGCTTTAACCACTTGAGAAGGAGAAACAATTCCAGCGTTACTCCAAGTATTTACAAGGTCAACTCCTTCGTCTAATACCTCAATAACATAAGCTGTTTTTTTCTTAAATTGAATAATCTCATTTCCTAATGAGTCAAGATGAATAATGTCATCGCCATCGGCAGTCGCAACGTCAATATAATGCAATCCATCATTTGGAAAAGTATCAGGCCTGTCAGTTGGAGATTCTAACATCCTGTCTGGATATCGATGCCCATCAATTAATATATTTCCAATATACATTCTTCTGCCTACTTGAGTAGCAGTTTTGTACATAGCACATGTTACTGTATCAGCTTTATATCCATTTTCTGATTCATAAGTGTGTAAAGGAATTTCTTTCATTGAACTGTAATATGACCTCCCTGTTGCATTTCCTCCAACTTTGTTTGTGCAAGCAATGGAAGTTGCAAAACTTGTTGAGGTAGAAGAGTAATTATTTCCAAGATGCAAAGGGGTTAGTTCTGAATTATTTGAATAATTAATAAATTCACCTTCTCTTAAATCAACTTTTAAAGCTAAAAGCCATTCGTCTGTTAAAGATTGAGAAATAGAATCAACTTGTTTCATGTATATTTTATATCCTATTATCTCTGCATCCCACTTATATCCTCCTATTGCTGTATCTTTATCCATTCCAGACATATTAAAAGAAGAAAATATTTTAGGAACACCTTGCCATGATTCCATAGATATAGCATTAGATGCACTCATTTCTTTTGGAGTAGCTTCAAATACTTGTACATTATGTATTGTTATATCGTCTATGCCATCACCATCTGCACCTCCATTATCAACTCCTTCTGCAACAAATACATGTTCAGTATCTGATTCGGCTTGAGCATAAAATAAATAAGTTCCTGATGCATCTATAGTAATACTAGAACCATCGCTGCTTCCATCTCCAATAGTTCCTGCGGTTGCACTTACATTAGTTCCAGGAGGATATATGATTAGCTTAGCATCATCCCTAATAGTAACATCTAGACTTATTTTATAATAAGCATCATTTACAATAGGCGCTGATGTGTCTGAATATATCAAATATTGGTCTGCGCTTATTGCACTATCGTCAAAAAATAAACTTCCATCTTTTGCATACCATGTGCTATCTGCAGTAGATGTTAACGTAGTATTTGCATTTAAATTTGTACCTGTTTTCCAACCAGATAAATTTCTAACTATTGAAGCATCATGTGAAATTAATCCAGAATGAACTTGTCCCATTTTTACAGGAGATTCTTGAACTTCACTTCCACCTCCATCATACATAAAAGACATTCCAAACACATATTTATTTAATAAATCTTCAGATATTCTATCTTTCTCTAATCTTATCTCAAAACCACTAGATTCATTTGCTTCATGCTCTCCTGTAATTTGTATTTCAGTTGCAGAGACAGTAGCTAAGATTTCTGCAACCCCATTTGTCACAGATGAACCTGTTATTAATATTGTTTCCCCCACAACGAAACCGCTTGTTGCAAAATTTGTCCCAGCCACGCCCGTAACAGTAATTGCATTTTGATTGTTAACAGCACCACCATCTGATGTACTTTGTCCAATAATAACATTATCGTCAGATGACTTGCTTTCATGAAGACTAAATAATACTTTTTCAGGGTTGCTATTTACAGGAATAACTAAATTTGTAGCAGTTGTCCCTCTTATTGTATTAGGTTCATTATATATTTGATGAGCATCCGTATCATCAGAACCACCATCACCAGCGCTATCATTCACAACACCAGATGTTGCCATAGCAGTGACTTGACCATCATAGACTGTTAAACCTGGAATTATAAAATTATTAGGAGGTTCTAAAGATTGAATACATTCCCTCCATCCACTATAACTAATATTTGCAGGAGTTGTAAAAGTAGTATTGCCTGTATCACTATAAAGTCTTGCATTTTTCAATCTATAATCTCTAGTATTTTCATACTCTGACATACTTGGAGATATCCCAATTAATTTTTTGGGAACGTTAACAAAATATATTTTATCTCCAGAACTATGAGTTTGCTCTTTTGTTCCAAATTGTGCTCTACGAACAGTTATATTTGCGCCAACTTGTTTTACTATTGCTAATATTTCATCATTGATTTTTATATAATTTGGGATTGGCACATTATTATTAGCTGTATAGTCGGGAACAAGATTAGGAGTGGAGAATGTTCCGCTGAGAGTAGCAATAATTCCAGTTGAGTTAGTAAAACTATCAAATGTATGTCCTGAGTCAGATATCAAAAAATTACTATCACAAACTCTTAATGAATTTCCTGATTTGTAATAAACTGGCCTAACTTTATCTGTTCTATTCCCATCTTCAACATAAGAAACACCTCCAAGAGTTAAAGCATTCATAGACCAATCTCCCCCATGAGGATTTTGCGCATATCCATTATCGCACCATATACTTATTCTAGCTCCATCATTAATGCATATAAATTCAGATTCACCATAAACACCAGGTTTTAATGAGTCTAATATGTTAATTGAATCAATCCAAAGATAGCTAGACTTATCCATTCCAAAATCATGAGAAAATTGAAATAAACCCCAGCCAGTATCAAAAGCAGAATCTTTAAACTGTTCCCAATCAGACTGAGCAGGATTAACATCAACATTATTTGAATTAAGCGTGTAAAAGGGGATTTTGTCATTTCCAGGAATCCTAATAATACCTTTGTTTGAGACATCAACGTTAAATGCTTCAGCTAATTGATTATCTTCTAAATCTCTAGCGTCTGATTTTTGGTTGATGCCCCCTTCAAATGCTTCTACTTTATATACTTTTTTAGGCATCTATTTCTTCTTATTTAATACGCCTTCAAGAACTTCCATAAAACCATCAAATAAAGATTCTAAAATATCTTCTTCTTTAGCTTCAGATACTAGAGGAATATTAACTTTCTTGTTAATACCATCTACAATCTCTTCTTTGTTGCTCTTTAAATATGCAATAATCATATCTACCATTTTACTTCTCCTTAGTTATTTTCTTTTTTTTAAATATTCTATTAAAATTATCTTCAAATCTTTTAGACCATCTGACTCTCTGTTTATCGCCTTTACCATTAGCCATTAATAATCTCTCTTTTTATTAACAAATTTTTCTTTTAATCCATTACCACTAAGACTAGCCATAATTTCTATAATAGCACTAATCTTAGCTTTTATTTCACTCTGATTAAGCTGCATGCCTTTCTGAGCGTCTATTAGCTTGATTAAGATAGATTCTAGCCTTGTAAAGGATTCTCTAAGCTCAGTCTGTAATTCGTTCTGAATCCATGTATTTTGGGCTTTTACGTACCAACCTAGTGCTACGACCATCATTACTGGTAATCCAAAGCGTTCTAATAAATCAAACATTTCCATTATTTATTCTTTCTCTTTTCATCTTGATAATACTTGTACGCTGAAGCGCAAAAAACTGTTAAAATAAATATTACAGGAACAGCTATTAAGAAATCTATCATCCTTTAATTACCTGTCCCCATAACGAGGTTTGCCCGTTAACAATTTGTATAACATGGACTGTGAAATGACCTTTGTCAAAGAAATCAACAATGGCAAAACCATGAGACCAATTAATTCTTCTACCACCCAACCACTCATTTTGTTCGTCGCTCATGTCTTTCAGGCATCCAATACTCCATGCTGACTTCACTCCATCCATGTGAGTTACTGACGCTTGCTGTAAATCGTGGTGATGTCCGTACATAATGTTTGCACCCAGGCGCATGAGATGATTCCTCGTATGATGGGTTCCCGCAAAATGGTGCCCATGGTAAAAATGAAGCTTCCCAAGTTTTAGATATTTTCCTGCTGGGTAATACTTGTACCCTCTTTCTTTTAATTTTACGCATTCTTTAAACCTATATTCCTTTAAAAACGGATGCTCATCTACAAAACTATTCATCCAAGCATCATGATTACCTTCTATCATATATCGCTCTTTGCATTTTACTTTATCGAGTGATTCATCTATCCAATCCATTCCTGCATTAACCTCTGCTATATCTTGGTCTATAAATGGCAATTGATATTCCAAGGGAGGTCTTTTTTTCCGTTTCCACTGCCAGTGTGATGCTCCGTGCCATTCTCCTACATCACCTAAGTCTACATATATATCTGGCTTTACTATTTCAATTGCTTGCTTAAGACAGCTAATCGCTGACATGTCTGCTAAAGGGAAATGTTTGTCGGGGGTGACGACAGCTCGTCGCACCACCCCCTTTTTTCTTCTGGCCATATTATTTCATTTCTTTTTTTAGCTTGATGACCATGTATGCAAATGTAGCAATCCCAATTCCAATCCTAATCATCTCTGGTAAAAACTCCATAAATGTTAGAAATAGACCGCCAACACCTGCGCATGATGTCTTAAGTGTATCAATCACTTTTTTTCTCCTCTTTTGGTTTTGATTCCTCTTCCATTGCCTCAAGCACTTCAATAGCTCCTTGAAGCTTTAGCCCAATAGTACTTAACCTATTAAGCTCTATTGAAATCTCTTCCCTTTTGCTCATTACTTCTTCTAATTGCGAACGAAGGCTGTTTAGTTTCTCTTCGTTACCAGATGCTTGCACCCCTGCTTTATCTGACATTACTATCTCCTTGTATTATTATAATGCTTTTATATCTGTAATAATTTTTGCTAACTCTACTAAATCAGCCTCAATATTTGTTTTTTCTGCATTAAGTCTAACTTCCTCAGATTCATATTCTGAAAGGAAAATTTCTTCAACTTTATCTGCAAGAGCACTTCCTGTTGATGTATCAAATCTTTTTTCTGTTAACTGAATTACTTGTTCGTCATCAACTGTTACCTTTGCAAATGATACTTTTGACGCTGATTTAAGAGTGCTATAGTCTTTTACTCTCATTATTATTCTCCTAGTTTGCTTTTTAATTCTTCTACTTGCTCTGATAATTCTTGTACTGCTTTAATTAATGGTATAACTAAAGTAGAATATGTTACTAACTGTTTTGAATTAGACTCTTCATTCCAGCCACTAAATGTTGTACTACAACTATCTATTGCACTTTTTACTTCTTGAGCAATAAGACCATCCCATATTTTGTTTGTTTGAGAATCAGTAAATGCAGCACTTTCATCTGCAGGTTTTCGTATACTATCTGGATAGTCAGCTGGACATACTTTGTTAAACTTGCGAGTTTTTAACATATTTATAAAATTCAATCCTAAATCACCATCAATAATATTAGTTTTAATTCTTTCGTCAGAAAATGTTGAAAAATCAACCTGACCTTTAATTTCATCAACAGAAGTATTCCCAATTGCAATATCATTTGCACTATCTGTTGTTGCTTGATACCCAATGGCAGTTTGATTATCTGCATCTACATCAAATGCAACAGCCGAACCTAACCCAGTATTTTGTTTTCCTGATGTTATTCCATCTCCAGCTCCATGACCTACACAAGTATTATTAGTAGCAACGCTAGAACCAGTACTTCCTCCAGCGTTCGCAAGAGTAAGAGCGTTAGCTCCAATCGCAACATTATTTCCACCTTCAACTTCTGCATCTAATGCCCCAGAACCTATTGCAACATTGGCATTTCCTACAGTAACATATAATCCTGAATTATATCCTAATGCTGTATTATTAGCTCCAGTGCATGCAGATAATGAGCCTTTCCCAATACCTGTGTTTGCAGCTCCATGGTCAGCGGATAAAGAACCTGACCCAAGACCTGTGTTATTGTTCCCGTCAGTAGCTCCTAGGCCAGAATTCTGACCTATATAAGTATTATTAATACCCGTAGTAACAGTTTGACCAGCTCCTTGACCTACAGCTGTATTGTTCGTAGCGCCACCAGTATCTGGGTCTGCAATATTCATTGTCTTTAAAGCCTGATAACCTATGGCAGTATTACCATCACTGGTAGTAGACGCTTCAAGACTTCTATATCCTACTGCTACATTGTAACGACCTCCTGTATTCGCTTCCATTGACTCACCTCCTATGGCTACTGTCCCATTAGCGTCTGAAGTCATAACTGATTTCCCTGCAGCTTTTCCTATAATAACACAATTATCTACATCTTGAGCTGCACTTAATGAACTCTCTCCAATTGCAACATTGTAACTACCCGTAGTAATTGCATCACCAGAATATAAACCCAATAATGTATTTCCAGCAGCAGAAGTTTGCAAAAGTCCTCCAGAATTTTGTCCAACACAAGTATTTCCTACTCCCGTCAATCCATTGCCACTAGAACCCAGTCCAGCATTATGGCCTACAAAAGTATTCCTTGTTCCTGTTGTCACATACAATCCAGCTTGACTCCCAACTGCTACATTAAGCGAATTTCCCTCTGACCCAGCAAATGTAAAAAGTGCTTTATATCCAATCGCAGTATTCTGGTCACCAACTTCATTATTTTTTAGTGCCTGATATCCAAAAGATGAATTTTTTAATCCACTTGTATTTGAGAAAGAAGCATCAAAACCAACTGCTGTTAAATTTGCTCCAGATGTATTCTCTTTCCCTGCGAAATAACCTATAGCAAGATTACTATCTCCCGTATTATTAAGCAACGCTCCTCTGCCAATTGCAATATTTTTACCAGTTGCATGAACAACTCCACTTCCCAGCGCATTATAACCAATAGCTATATTATCAACAGTTGCAGTTGTAGTAGCATCCATAGCATTTTGACCAATTGCAACATTCCTAGAACCTGTAAAACTTGCATGGACCAATGCATGTTGACCTATAGCAATATTATTATCTCCAGGTGCAGTACATTCTTCCATAGCTTCAAAACCAATAGCAATATTATAATCAGCATCATTGTGGTCACAAGACTTTAGTGCTTGATAACCCAATGCTAGATTTCCTTCTGCACCATCTTCAGTTGTTAATGCTTCATATCCTATAGCAACTGATTTCAAATTGTCAGCAAGTGCGTCTCCAGCTTTTTGCCCTATTGAGACACTACTTGTAAGCCCAACACGCATCATCTGTTCGCCACCATCATCTACAGTAAAATCTCCACCATCAACATCAACTGTCATGTCACCTGAAATATCTAATGTTAAATTCCCAGTAACAGCAATGGTATCATTACTACCATCTACTTGTATATCCATATAGGTAGTGCCACCATCTTTAAGATATATATTTCCACCATCAGCATCTAAAGTAATATCTCCATCAACATCCACATTTAGATTACCATCACATGTAATATCATCTCCATTAACCGCTATATCGCCTGTTAATGTAGTATTTCCTGCAACAGTAAGATTACCTGCGATAGCTGTTGTTGATGAAGAAACAGTAGCATGTGGAGTAAGAGTTATTTGAGAAACTGCGCTTCCTGATTTATCAGTTTGTATTGCCAATGTATTGTCATCAGCTTCATGTTTTATTAGCCATTCATCTCCAGAATCATCGCTTTCATCAGATACTAATTTAATAATAGCATCTTGACCTTCATCTGCTATCACCGAAAGAGTAGTAGCTGAAGCATCATCACTTACTAAACTTAATCTATTTTCATATGTATCATCTTCAACTGATGTTCCAGTCCCACTTGTACGAAGCTTCCAATTCATTGCTCCACCATCAGTAACTTCCCATAACCATGAATCAACAGCAGCTTCTCCTTGACTGCCTGTTATATAAAATTTTGTAGATTGACCAGCATGACCAAATAATTGCATACTATAATAGTCACTAGAATCATTTAGTACTTTAAACATAACTGCACTACCAGTAGAGTCTGTTATATTAAAATTCTTTGAATCGGCTAAATACGCAGTTTTAGTGCCTGTTTCAGACACAGCTGCTGATATTGTTTCGAGTATCCAATTTGTTGCCATCTATTCTCCTTATAACTTTGGTACAGCTAACTGCCTAACACCTGTTTTACGGTGTGGGTATTGTTTAATAGTTCTATCATATTTAGCTTTAAAATAAGCTGCTTTTTGCAAATCACCCATATCTTCTAATAATCTTGACTTAACATAATCAACTAATGCTGGGTGCAATCCAGAATCCAATCCAGAGCCTTCAATTGTGCCATCATCAGCAAGTGATGTAGTCGATAAATTGTGTGTTAAAGATGATACTTCTGTATATTTTGAATGATAATGTATTCTAAGCCCATTACTTACATCTGAGCCAGTAAATGTGTCATAAACATCATCAACTGTAGTTGTTGAATCAGAAGATAGTACTCGACAAACAACAGCTAATCTATTATCATCATTATACCATGCAAAATAATCATTAGGATATGTACGTTTGTCTGTTGCCATCTATTCTCCTATGTCTTAGAATCTGCGGTAATATCGCTATCTTCTTTTAATAATTTGTGAGGGTCTGCTAATTTAGGAATCATTACATATCTATTATTATTATCTAATATTTCTACCCTAAAAACATCAATTACAGCATCATCATCTAAATCATACCATCTTTGATATGAAGTTAATTCTGTTTTAGCAATAGCGCTATAATGCTGTGCTTTAGACGCTATATCTAATAATCCATCATTAATTAATCTATACATATATTGTTCTGGTTGTCTACCAAATAAATGTTCTACTTGTTGTACTACGTCTTTAACAGTCATCTATTCTCCTATACGCTCGCTATAACCATTTCTAAATCACATGAGCCAGTATCTGCATCAGCTTGTATATTTGTTAAACTTCCAAAGTTTGTACTAGAAGCAGCATCTGCATCTTGAGTTGCATTCATAACTGCAGTCATTCCATTTGCATTGTCACCATTAAACATAAATGATTGCCCTGCATCAAGTTTAACAGCCATCTCATCATTGTCTTGATTTCTAAATGTTAAAGTAATAAAATTTTCATCGTCAAGATTAGTAAATCTTATATATCTTACATTTGCTGCAAGGTAATGTCCAGCAGAAGCCACAGCTGCACTAAATGTAGCTATAACAGCTTCAGCAGTAGTAATAGTTAAAATTCTTTTTGTTATTTCAGCAATAGATGCAAAAGAGTTTGTAGTTGTTCCACCTTGATTCTTGCCATTTAAAGTGATAGACTCCGTTATTGAAACTGTCATTGTAGCTGCTGTTATCGTACTTGCCATATTTTACTCCGCTTGTTTTTGTGTATTTTGAACAGGCATCTTTGAAGCAATAAGCATCTGTAAGCCTTTATCATAATCTTGTTGTAATTTTACTTGTTGTCCTTTATACCAATCATACTCTGACATAAATTGCTGCATCTCTGCACCTAAAGACTGCACATTAACTCTTGCTAATTCTGAATCTTCTTCATTTTCAATATAATGCCTAACTTGTTCCCATCCTTGCTCTCCTGTTGTCAATGCAGCACTATAGCTTCCATCTTGTTCAGAGTTAACTGGTATTGATGCATGCATTTCATTCATTTTATTTTGCAATACTTTTATAGAAGCATATAATACTACTAAATATTCTGCTTCATCTGGAAAGTTTGGTATTGTACTTACATCACTACATGTAATAGAAGGATATGAAACATGATATGCTTTTGCAGGTTGAGCATCAGTAGGTGTTGGTTTTACAAATAATGTTGTAGCATCACTACTATTACTGTCTATCCAATATACTGGGTCAGTAGCAGTTGCATAATACATCATATTTCCAGAATCATTTGACATATCTCCATACATTGCTGGAATCTTTCTGCATGGAGCATGATACCCAGAGTCAGCATTTTCCCTTGTTACATGCATTATCTCACCTATTGCATCTAAATCTAAAGTAGTAGAACTTGCATTTAGTAAAGTAAATGTTGTGCATTTTGCTTTTAAATCAGGAGGCAAAATATTAATTATCTCCTTAGCTCCATCAGCTGCCCAATCATTCATTTCAGTATTATTTGCTGTTCCTGCTAATGCTTGTATTTGTGCATCAAAATTTGCCATTATCTATTATTCCTATCAGCTATATCTTGGTCCATAGTAGTTTGACTAAATTCTACTTTAGTCTGACCACTCCATGTTTTACGCATATTAATATGGTTACCAATGGGGCCATCTGCAAAACTTCTTTGATTAGGGAAAAACTCTACAAGCTTACCTTCTTCATTTCTTTTCCAATATTTACTAGCCATATTTATTTTCCTGCCTTTTTCATAGCTTTGTTGTGTGCTTTAGTAAATGTGCTTCCTGATTTTATATCTTTTTTCATTTCATTCATATGTTTTGCAGAATGATGGTCAGAATGTTTTTTTAATCTTTTTTTTTGTGAGGAAGTTAATCCACCGTCTTTATACATATTAACTTTCCCACCATCTTTATACATTCCAATTTTACCATAACCTGTTTTACCTCCGCCTGCATACTCAGTCATACTTCTTTCCATAGCATTTTTCATAGGCATTCCAGTTATTTCTGACTCTTTCTTAGCTGCAACCATACCAGCAGCATCGTAGCTAAATTCTTTGTCTCCTACTTTAGGCATCTTTTTTACTCCTTTTTCTTGCGTCTACAGTTGGTATTTTACCGTACTCATTCATATAGTCTAAGTTATTATAACCAATTTTTTTTGCAGAACTTTTTTTAATTACATATTCATCACCTTCTACTTCAATAGGTATACCGCCTTTTGCATGAGAAGGGCCAATCATTTTTCCACCTTTAGCTTTTTTAGGAAAACCTGCTTTCATATTTGCATAACTTTCTGGTGAAATAGTAGATTTACTTTTAGGTCTACTAGTACCTGCTTTTTTACGTTTGTTTATATTTTTGTATAAAGACATTATTAAAGCATTATGCTACAGATTTAGTAATTACTATAAAAACTCTATCACCATTTAATCGTGTAGTAGATATTTTAGTTTTTGTCCCTATGTCGGCCCCTAAAAAAGTAGCTATATCATCGTAAGGAGAATCAGATTCTGTTTCCCCTCCTTTTGCATCTACAATATATGTTTTGACTGTTGTTGCCATTATTTACTCCATATTAATTATTAAAATTTTAGTAGGTTCGCAGGGCACCTTTTTTTGATACCCTGCACAGTCCTACAAAACTGTTAAACCTTATGATTTCGGTTTATGAACCAGCAAATACTGGAGGTGTTGCAGAAACACCATTCCCAGTTACATACCACTTCAATCCATCACATACGAACTTAAACCAAGTTCCAGCTTCTGGAGTTGCTGCAGTTAACTTAGAATTGCTGCTTCCATTTGAATACACACCATCCACTGTAGCTGCGCCTGTAGCGTCTGAATCGGATGCGCAAACACCACCAACAAAATAATTAGTATCTGAGCCAGATGTAATTATCATGTTTTGTGCGTCATTAGCTGCACCGCTGTACCAGAACTCAAATACGAGTCCCACTTCTTCAGCTGGTAGGCTTATTGTACAATGAGCAGTTAAATCAGGAACAGAATGAATCTTGCCTGAATCAGCTGCTAAACATTGGTATGTTGCTGCATCAGGTATCTTAACAAGACCTTCTGCGCTTCCACCATAACTATTGCTATTTTCATTTAATACGTCACTTCTCATTATTCACAACCTCCTTAAATAGCTTCAATGTTAATAACAGCGTGAGTTTCAGGAAGAGATACTTCAAGACCAGCTTCGGTCAATATCATATCTTTTCTCAAATCTTCATCAGCTTGTTGAACATTGGTTGTAATTGAAGTGTCTCGATTGACACCGTTACCGACAAGAGGTCTATATGAAACATGGTCAAGGTCTACAAAGCACATAATACCTGAAGAATTGTTCCTAAATAATGGCTCTTTTACAATAGTACAATCACCATGAACAGTTTCAATCTTCATTATTTTATGACCAAATGAACCTTCACTTTTTGCAAAGTTATATCTTCCTTCTCCACTAAAACTTTGGTCAACAAAACCACCAAGCTTATTAAAGTGAGATATTACTGGAAGAGAAGCTAAACAAAGTTTATTAGACGAACCACCCCTTGCAGGGTCGTACATCACTTCAAATGCACCAAGTAAAGCATCATAAGTCATCTCGCTTGTTGCCCATCCACCTAAGTATGGTGTATCCTCAGCATATGCAGCTAAAGCTCCACCACCAGTGTTTGTTCCATTCTGCAATATGTGACCAACAATACCTTCAGTATATTGAGTTCCACCTTGTGAACCTCTCATGCCAAAAAGCATTGCTCTTTCGATATCTACTTTGTGCTCTCTTAATTTAAGATTCCAAAGTCGCGCCCATTCATCCTCATATCCTCTATAAACAGTTGCTCTAGCAGTATTAGACATTTCACAAGCTGTTTTAAAGATTTGAGTAAACCCATAGTCGTTATCTAGCTCTTGAGACCATACATCTGGAGCTCCTGAACCTTCAGCAAATGCTGTACCTATTACTACACAATCAGCGTTATCATCAAGTGTAGTTGTTGAAGCTCCTGCTGTAGCAGCAATAGTTGTTACTTGAATTGAAGTATCAGCTGAATTTTGCGTAACAGATTCTATTTTACCTGTTGCTCTTGTGATAGATTCTGTATCTGTTCCACCACTAAGATTTACATTCTGAGCAAATTCTACAACCATACCTGGAATTAACCAGTTAACTGCTGCGCCACCAACATCAACAAGAACCGTAGTACTTCCACCTGGTGCTGCTAATGTTTGGCCTCCGTCAATTTTAAAACTTCTATCAGTGATAGCAATTTTTGTTCTATCTTCCAAAAATCGGAATTGACTATCCGTTGTTGGAACTTTTCCTACTTTTGACAAATATACAAAAAACGGTGATTCTTCTGGAGCTAAATCTGCGACTCTATCACTAAAGTCATACAGTCTTCTTGATGGTATTGTACTATCAATTACCGCACCAGGAGTTCCGAATTTTACTTGTCCACTATTATAAGTGCCCATTATTTCTCCTTAGTTATATTATTATTTACAATACATTCGTACGACTCCCAGCTTTCGTTATACTATCCCACATAGAATCTTCATCTGATTTAGGAGCTTGTGGCTGTTGACCTTGCAACACTCCACCCACTGCTGGGTTCTCCTGCGTTTGACGAATACCATCTAACGGGTTTGGTACCTGATTGCTGGCTTCAGACTCAGCTACAGCTCTCCACATTTTAATAGCACCATCAACACCATACTCTGCAGGATTCTGTGCAGCAAAATTCATAAAAGAGTCTACTTCTGCGGGATTTAACCCTCGTTGCTGTAGTTCGGTCTTTAATTGCATCTCGCCTTGACTTTTTTGAAGTCCTTGCATTTGTTGGTTGACAGCCCCATTAATTGAGTCCTGTAACTCTTGTTGTCTGAACTTGTACGATTTAGACTGTGGGTCATTATAGGCTTCCCATGGGTCAAATTCATCTTTTTCTAAAGTAACACGTGTTGGAGCTGCTGGTTGACCACTAGGTGCGCCTTGCACCATACCAGCTACTGCATTTGCTATATCTGGTCGTGATTCCAATAATTGCCCAATCTTTTCGTATTGCTGTAGTTTAGTGTTTTCCGCAGCTAGTTTATCCTTTTCACTCTGGAAGTATTTTGCTTGGTCTTCCCAGCTATCAGAACTCTCCTGCGTATTGACTGCTTCGTCTTGCCCTACATTGTCCATGGCTTCACCTTCTAGATGTCCATTTTCTAATGCGTTATCCATTTACTTAGCTCCTTCCTGCGATTTCTCTTTTCCTTTTTGAGCTTGACCACGAGTATTCATTCGTAATTTCTCGGATTCGAGTTTGACCGCATCTGTTAACCTGCCTACTTGCAGTTTGCTATTTAGCTTGCTATCGAGCTCTTGCTCTTTTAGCTTTGTTTTGAATTTTTCTACCTCTGTACGCTTACGTGAGGAAATTGATTCTCTATGTGCAGTTTGTAAGTCACCTCCGAGCTTCTTAATTTGCTCTTGTGCTTGCTGCAACATACCCTGTAATTTACCAACTTCGTCACTTCTTTGCAAGACTCCTTCTTTATCGAAGATTTCTGTCTTTTTAAGCGCTTCGACTCTATCAATAAGACCAGCTTGGTAAGCTTCCATGTATATTTGCCATTCACCCCATTTATTAGATGGCAATGTTGAGCTTCCAATAATCCTTATATCGAATTGGCCTACAGATACATCGTTTTCAATTGTTTGTAATTCATTAGTCTTATCGTCGTATAATCTCTTATTAATTGTAAATTCTGTTAAATCATTATTTGGCTGTACAATTCTAAATGTCTTCTTAAATGTATAGTGTTGTTTTGCCATATTATATGCAACTTGACCTAATCTTTTCAAAGAGCCTTCAATATCCCTTAACTTAGATTTAGACCTTCTTTGGCCGACATCTTCCATCATCATAGTTGCGCTATACGTTTTAGGCGCTGCATCCGTGCTTCCGTGCATCATTTCAAATATACCTATGTTAAGGTCTATGTAACCCTCAATCATCTTAGGAAGCGTCAATATAGAGCTTGCAAGCGGTGCTGGTTGTGGAAAATGAGGTTCCCCAAAAGATGGGTCATATTCTATGGTAGCGTTGGGATTCGCCCAATCTCTTTCCAACTCCTCAATATCACTAACACTACCTTGGGGTACGAGTAGCTTCAGTCCAGCCGAAGCTTGAGCATGGGATGTAATGAGAGATACCGTCTTGTTGAGGAACCTTTGAAATGCCTTGTTCTTCCTAACATCACTCATTGGATATGGAGTATTAGTCCATATATTTGGTACTGGAACAATTGGATATATATCTGTATCACATATCATTTCATATAAAACTATTTGCCCAACAGTACATGTTAGTTTAATTCTTGGTTGTGTAACTTCTACAAAATCTATTAATTTGTTCTCTATTGCTTTAGCAAAGTCTCTATCTTGAGCCATAATAGAAAAATCTTCCTGAGTCATAATTCTTTCATCGCCAGTCCTTGTATCTACAACTCTATAATAAGGAACTCTTACTTTTCTATAATATTCAAGTAATCTGTACTTGTCTACGCCATAATCTTTATCTTTACTATTATCAGGAGTAAAAGACTCCATTGTTGTTTTATTAGTAGAATTAGGGTAGTCTTCGTCACCACTTAATGCTTCGACTTCATCAATTAGCATTTTATCTGAACCTTCTTCAATAGGTTGAGACATTTGTGGATATAAATCTATTAATTGCTGTCTAGTTAGTATTGTTGATACAATCATGCCTGAAGCATCATCAAAATAACGATTTCTTGAATTAGGGTCTACATATACTCTAAATGGGTCTATATAAGTAAATTTAACCTCACCTCTTCCATAATCACCATCTTTATCAAGATAGCAATAGAAGTATCCTAGACCAGTAACTGCGTAATCATGGACTACCTGTTTAAATATTTCATTACCGTCTGACTTGTCCCAGATATACTCAAGTATAGTTCTCCATACATTCGCAAGCTTATTATCTGAGTCTTCTCTTCCAATAGCATGAAATCTAGGAGTTTTTGATGTTACAATAGCTTTAAACTGTTCAATAGCAGAATATAGCCTATCCATAGGCATAGATGACTGATTTCTTGAATCTAACTCGTCAACTTCTGCTGCACTAAAATGATTACCTAAATAGAAGTCAATATCTTCCCTAGCAGCCGTATCCCAATCAACTCTAGCCTTCTGCCAGCGGTCAAACAGCTCTCTTACTTCTTTTACCCTAATATCTTCCTTAATCATAACTTATAATATAATCCTATTTATCTTCATAAACAATACCTATTTTCGAGCTCCAGTGAGCCAATTATAAGACTTTCTTGGCTTATACCACCTACCCCTGCTATCTTTTTTCTTTTTCTGGGTTCCAGCTTTCGGATTTCCCTTAGCATACTGAGTCGCAAGCCAAAATGCATCAATTGTATCATCATGAGAACCTTTAGGAAAGTCGAGCAACTCTCCAATAAACTCATGCATTTCTTTTTTAATATGTACAGCGCCTGCTTTAAACATTGGTTGTAGGCCTTCAAACAGCCTATCCTTCTTCTTTTGATTATAGTTCTTAATTCCTTTTTCAATACCAGGCAAAAATAGCCCTTCCCTTTTACTTCGCTTCATAACGTAATCCCTTAACATCTCCTGATAAGCAATTGTTTCTATATTTATTCTTCGTATCGGGTCGTATCGTTTTGCAATTTCAAATATCTGGTCGGCACAGTCCATGGGTAAGACTCTTTTTCTCCAGTACTCAATAACATAATAATCAAATTCGGCAGTAACACCAAGCACCATAATAACAGAATAATCATTATGCACCCCAATCGTAGAAGCTGGGTCAACACCAATGTAAATATTGACGTATTCCTTTCTTCCATCATCCAATTTGATATACCACGAGCTATACGCTTCATCGTATCTAGCATAGCCTTTATATTGTGCATTATTAATATCCTCCTCGCTAAATATCTGGTCTTCAGGAGATTTAGCCTGGTTCATGTACTCTTGGTAAAATTTAGCTGGGGTTCCTGAATCAATGTAGAATTGCTTACGCTCATCTAATTTCTTCATTGGCCATCTTGAAGGCCAAATAGGAGCGCCATCTTCTATAGCTTTTCTAGTAAATACTTCCCAGGCAAAATCCTCTCCTGTATTTTTAGATTCTTGATACTTAGAAACAAGTCCATTTAAAAAACTATCATAATGAACTATTGTTCCATTGCACCATAAAAACCCATCTTTATCAAAATCAATCGCTGGATATACTGCAGCAGTTACCCATTCTTTAATTTGTCGTCTAGAATCAGGAGTTTTTGTATTTAGCTCTGATTCAAAGTCATCTAGTATTATTCCTGTATATCGTGTCGAGTTCTGTCTTTTCCCTCTTAATCTTTGTGAAGTACCCTTGCCAATCATTCGGCAACCGTTTCTTAGTGTAAATTCGTCTTTTGTCCATTTATCCCCCTCTAAGTCTCCAAAATAGTAGTGAATTGCTGGATTATCGTATATGTGGTTCTGAATCCATGCCAGGTTATCTCTAGCTTGGTCTTGCGCTTCACCAATCCAAGCTATAAACTCTGGATTCTCTTTCGTTGCAAATACGAATCTGTGAAGCACAGCACAAGCCGCCATCGTAGATTTTGCGTGGTCTCTAGGTAAAACGAGTGCGAGCTGCTGCTTTGAGCGGTCTGTAAGAAGTTTGCCAACTTCTCGGTGAAAATTGGGGGTAGCTGACGCTAGGAAATCTTGCGGACTAAAAAGCTTACCAAACGTGATAAGGTCGCTATAAGCCAGCTGCAAAGCTTCTTCATTCTTTGATATTTTGCCATTAAGGTTAAGATTGGCCATTAAGGTTTTTTATTAGCAGGATTTGGTATAGGCATGCCTGAACCAAGAGTCAACTCCATTAAATCTAATAAGAATCCACCAAGTTCTTTTCCTGGAAATTTACTCATTATGTTTTGCTGTTGATTATTCTGCATCATAAGAGAGTCAATAGCGCTGTGCGCATTTTCTACCATTGGAGCCGAGATATATTCTGTAAACGGCTCATTCGGTACAAATTCACTAGAACCTGTAAGTAAATCTAAAAATGCAGGACTTTCATCCGTAGAACCTCTTCTTTGCTCTTCAATAAGTTTCATTAATTCATAATCTGCTGTTGATGACCCAAATCCAAACCCTGGGTCTCTATTCCAATTACCTGCCATCTAAAAACTCTCCTTTAATAACTCGAAGTGCGGAAAATCATCAAATTGATTATCATCTACTTCAAAATTTTTATTCCAATCTCCACCCCAACGTATATTTATCTCCATTGACTGAGCAATTCCAAGAACAAATCCAGCAAATAGGTGAAAACGTTCCCTATCAGCCCAATCCACAGGATAGGGGACAACGTCAACAGCCCTACTAGGACTAGCGTTGTGGCGGCCATTTGGGTAGCGAACCTTGGTTTTCCCTTCTTCATATAATTGATTCTGCCTTTCTTTAGAGCGGTTACCCTCTAAAACACTGCAATCAACGTGTTTTATTACTTCATTAAATAAATCTTGTAAATCTTCGTGGCATGTTGCCAATCTTTCTTTTGAACGCCTACCAAACTTAGCCATTTAACAATTCCATTTTTTTAAAGATAAAGACAATCTATCTTTACCTGTATTATTACTAGGTTTTTGTCTTTTACGCATTCCCTTCATTCTTGCGCAAAACGATTTCCTTCTTTTAGCAGATTTGCTGCCTTTTTTTAATTTACTAGGTTTAGTCGTTACTGCAGTCTGTAGCTTTGACCCTGGATTTTCTCGCCTATAAGACTCAACGCCTTTGCGATTTAGCCCTCCTTTTGGGTCTTTACCTTCTTTACGCTGCCATGCAGCAGTTCTTCCACCTTCTCTGTATTGTGGTAAATCTCTATCTCTTGCATCCCTAACTGGAATGTTTTTAAATTCTTTATCCATTCATTTATTTTTCATAGTAATTTTATTTACGCTACTCCACTAACGGAATTAGCACCGTAAATATACAAAATATTATTGTCTAAATCAAACTCTGATTCGCAAAAAGGGCATTTCCATTCATTTATTGAGCCATTATCATCAATAATGCCGATTCTTTTACTTGCTACTTCATCGTGATATAAGTCTTTTAAACACACAGGACAAGGGTCTTTTGTCTTACTTGTCTTTTCCCTCTGCGTGTGCGAGTACTTCTTGTTTGTTGTTTCCATCTTTTATAGCCTCCATCTGCTCTGGTGTAAACCCTGTCCATACTGTTAACTGCTCTTGCTTCTTCTCCGTATCAAATAATCCAGACATTTTAGCAAGTGCATCTAATGAACGCAACTTATCAGAGTCTTTTTCAGAAATATCGGCTATATCCTTGTAACGCTGTATAATATACTCTGGAGTTACGCCCTCAGAGTTTAAAATATCCTTGATTTCCTCTTTTACCATCTCCATTACCTTTTTTTGTTGTAATAATTTATTCGCTGCAGTTTTGATATACTGTTTATCTTTGGCTTTTGGGTAGACGATACTATATGCCTGACTCGTATCCATCCCCGCAGCGACGTATTGAGCAAATAACATCTTCTTTGAAGACGTCTTCTTGCTTCTAATTTCATTTATAGAGTCATAATTGCCTGAAAATGTGTAAATATTCTTTGCAACGCCATGTTCACCTAACATCTTAACGCCTTCCTGGCCAACAACAAAAGAACCGCAGACTGTACGTATACATTTCTTCTTTTTACCTGTACTAGGTACGGTAATATAGAAGATGCGCAAGATTTGACAAACATACAAGTCATCTGTGTATACCCAATCACCCTCTTTTCCACGCTTCCAATCCCCTTTAGTTATAATATCTGGGGCTAAAGCCATAGATTCTTTTTTATCATCGTATAAGTAGTGCTCTTTTCCTTTAATCACTTTAATATCCATAAAATAATATAATAAAAATAAATATCACTTGCACGTAATATTTCCATTTACTATATTTAATGCGCTGTATCGGTTGGCTAAACGCTTTTAGGGTACAGTGAGGTGTAAAGTGACTACTAAAAGGGGATTTGTAACACAGTCACAAAGCAAGTCGAAGATAATTGAGCTAGTTACCAAAATGATTATCCTACCAGCAGGACGGCTCCGAAGGAACTGATAAAATGTAGAGGCTAATCTCCTTTCTTTAGGATAGGGGATTAGATGGTCTCTACCCAGAACTCACCAAAGGAACTAAGAATATGATTATAAAGTACTATATAGTATTAACACTACTAAGCATTACTGACGAAGTATGGAACATCAACAACCCAAGACCATACCCTAAGAAAAACTATAACTACCTCCAATGGGAAAAAGCTGATTTTTATTCACAAAAAATAAATAACCAATGGGTATTACGCCACTCTAAAAAAACAGACTCCTATATCAAAAAACAAGTTAGAAAAAAATATTGGGCTAAAAGGCTAAAAATTAAAAAATAATATCAGAATGGGTGTCAGTGTTTATTTATGCGGATATGCTCCCCTTTGAACTCCATACCCCCCCTCTATTAGGTTGAAAACTTGGTTGCAAGTGTAAATCATTATAATTACTTACAATTTTAAATATATTTTAATATAAAAGGAAACGCCCAACCATATAAGTCGGGCGTTTTTTTGTAGGGTGTTGAGGTGTGAACGAATTATTTAGTCCCATTCTCCATCATGGCTAATGCATTTATTTTCAATATCAATAACAACTCCATTATAATATTCCACTATCTCATTAGCCGTTCTAACATACCAACAGAAGTCAGACTGATAAACATCAAAGCCGAGATTATATTGCATAGAGGCTTGATTCATTCGCTTTTTAGTGGTGGCCGTATAATATCCGCCATTATTTAATATAACTTGGTTATCATTAATTACTTTTACGACTTCGGTATTATGATACACTACAGATAATATTCTGTTATTGTCTTCGTTTGATACTCTTTGTGTTGTTTTATGTGTTCCTATCATTATAAGCCCCTTATTTATTATACTTCTGTTTTAAGTTATCAATATTTTTTTTACTTTCTTTTTCTTTATTATTCATGCTTAGACCTCCCCTTTACATATTTTATCTAATAGCTCTAATTTCTCTTTTACTGCGTACTTATCGCCATCAATACCGAAATATTCCTTTACGCCTTTAAGCGTCCAATGTCTATTCGGTTTAATTCCTTTGATGAATAATCCCACGCCAACTTTACCAGTTATTAAATTATATCTAGCGATATTAGGATTGCTTTCTACATCTACTAAGAATCTACAATCTTCTTTTATATCCATTTTATTTAGCATTTTTATTACTCCCTATTTTATTATTTATTCGTTCGTGATTCGTTCACTCATTTAATATACAAATACTGCATATATATTATACTATATTTTATTTATTTTGTTTATTAAATATATTAGCAATATATTAATACGTTGTTAATTAACTAACCAAAGAGGTAAAACATGTTAAAAGAAATAATAGCAGAGATAAAAACAAATGAAGAAAAAGCAAATAAATTGCACGAGATTATTAATATAATTGGCGGTGATTGTTGTTTAGATAATGTAGTAACAAGTGTAAGAGGATTAAAAAATGATAATCCACTTAACCCCACATTGATAAAGGCACAATTAGAGGACTTACAAGACAATGTAAATGAAGCAGAAAGTGAGTACTCTGATAAATATAGCGATATAGAAAGTGCCGTGAGTAATTTAGAGTATATTTCAAGTGAATTAGATGGTATAGATAATGCACGAAGGGATATCGAGAAATTAATACAATCCATAGAAGATGCAGAGATGGATAAAAAAGCAACAGAAGAAAATACAGAACAATAAACAAGGGAATAAATGCCTAGTTATTAATTTATCTAGGCATTTTTTTTAATATGAATAACAAATTTAATAGCCAAGTAGAGAGCCGTCGCCGTGAGGTCGGACGAGGTATTATAGACATAGCAGAGATATTTTACTTACAGAGCATTATCATTGTTTTGGCTATGCTCATTTTCTGTTGTCTTTCCACCTATTTGATACTTGGCTATATTTTTAATGGGATATAAAATGGATAGAAGAACATTATTAGGATTATGGTTAAATGCGATTGAAAATGGTAACAAAAAAGAAGAAAAAAGAATTATGAACATGATGGCCAAAGAACAAAAAAATTATAGTGAAATGAGGCAAAAAAGAGGCTTTTTTACAAAAAAGAAAAAAGGAGATAAATAGATGAGAAGACAGAGTTTTTTAATCCATTGTAGTTTAAAATGCATTAATCCAAGTATTGCATTAGAGAATGAAAAAATAATAAAAGCATTAAGAAAAAGAGATGACAAAAAAGTAATAGAATTACTAAAAACAGAATTTTAAATAAAAAGGAAATAAAAATGGCGATAGTAAAAAGAACTGAATATTCGTGTGGTGGTATGGCTTGGGATTGGACAGATGATTTACCTCAATGTGACCATTGTGGAGCAAATGCAGAAGAAACAGAATTATCATCTACTGCTCATAGTGGTGGAGTCATATGTGGCGATAGTAGTTGTTGGAATGACTATATGATGAGTAATGTGTGGGGAGATACAATAGAACCAAATGAGATTGATGTGGTTGTATGTGATGAATGTGGAGAAGATGAGTCTACTGCATATTTTACAAGCGATAGACAAGAGTGTGATGATTGTGTAGGAGATAAATAGATGAGCAAATACCTAGTAACAAATAAAAAAGATAGTGAAGGATATTTGATACAAGCAAAAGACTTTCAAGAAGTCAATAAATGGGTAGTAAATCATCTAGATTTATCAAAAAAGTGGAGTGTAACAGATTATTTATCAAGAGATTGGTATAAAGGGAGATAATACAATGGATATAGCATTTACAGAAAAAGAAATAGATATGATTTGCAAATACTATGGAGTATATAATTTTGAGGAAGATGAAAATATACTAACATATCAAGAAAGACAAATACTAGTAGAAAGATTTGTTAAAGAGTGGGATAAAAAGATAGAAAAAGCATATGAAGATATATTTATATATCCAAACTAATAAAAAAGGGAGAGAATAATGTTTGATTTAGAAAAGCTAATAAATGATATTGCAAAGTTTCAGAAAGTAAGAGTAAAAGATGCCTTTCACGATTGGGCAGAAGTAAAAGCAAAGAATGTAAAAAAGAAGAAAAAAGAAATAACAATTAAAGAATTAGAAGTTGAATGTGAAGATGCACTAAATAAGTTAATAGAAAAAGATATAAGAGAACTTAAGCAAGGAGGAAAATAACAATGGAGATGTTAGAACTACTAGATAATGCAGAAGATAGCTTTTTAGAGGGCATAAAGCTATTATTAGAGGACAATGAAGAACTAGATGGAGATGAGTGTGAAGTAGGAGATTTAATCTTTGAAATAGCCGATTCTGAAGTACCAATATATTACTATGATATATTAAGTGTAGCACAATCAGATGTAGGACTTGCAACACAAGAGCCCGAAATGGAGTGCAAAACTGCGATAGGTTGTATTACTACAAATATATTTGCACATATACACGAACATCTAGAAACAGAGAAATACCAATTAATAGAAAAAGCAAAAGGAACGGAGGAATAAATGAGATTAAAAGAGTTAATATCTAAATTAAATAAAATATCTGATGAATATAATCACGATAATCCAAATGTTATTATTAGGATTGGCGAAGATATGGAATTAGGTAAAATAGTAGATGTTGGTGATGTATATGCTTGCAATGAAGCCATGACAGAACATTATGGGTCTATGTATAGTGAGTATGACCTTGATGATAGCAGATATGATAACAATAACAAAGTTTCAAGATTATTTGAAATTGAAATTATGGTAGAGGAGGAATAAATGAGAGTACAAGAATCTTGCAACGATAGTCATTTAGTAGATATTAGACTAACTGATAAGGATATAGATAGAATATTAAGAGGTAAATTTGTTTATATCGAGTGTAAAAAAGATGAAACTGAAATATTTATCGGATTGGAGGATAAATGAGAAACGATAATAAAGTAACAAAAGAAGAGTGTATGTCAGCAATAGAATATTTGTTTGTTGAAGGCTTTATAGATGAGATGACAACAGATAAAAAATGGGCTACTAAAATACTATTAAATAAGGTTGCTAATATATATAAAATAGACTTGGTATGGGAGGATAAATAAATGATTACAGATAGAGCGATTATATGGAGCATTATAATTATATTATCCATTTGGATTTGGTACGAAATAATAAACTTTTTTATATAAGGAGAAAGGAAATGAATGATTGTGAATTTTGTACAGAAAATGGCTATAAAAAAGCCCCAAAAGATTATAATAAATGGGATATGCCTATATTTAAATCTGAGGAGAAGATAATAGAGGAGAAGGATATTTATCTTTGCAAGTTTCATTATGAAGAAATTGTTTTATAATATAAAGGAGAAAGAAAATGGAACAACAAGAATTTGTAGATGAATTACAATTACGAGCAAAGTCTAAATCTTTACAAAGAGATTTGCAAACTATTAGCGATAGGCTTTGGGAACAAATAGACCATACTATCTTAACTCATATGATGTGTTTAATTGTTGAACACGAAGATGAGATAACCGATATGATAGAATAAGGAGAAAGAAAATGAACTACGACGTAGCATATAAAATAATGTGCATATCTGATACAATAAAAGAAAGAGGATACGATTTTGATTGCTATGAGGATTTATGGGAACAATCAAATGAAATCTATAATGAATGGGAAAAATGGGATATTGCGAACGATACTGACAAGTTAAGTTGGCTAGGCTCACTAAATAAATTTTTAGACAATAAGGAGGAACAAGAAATGAAAATAAATTACCACGAAATGAGAGTAAAAATAGCTAGTCGTGAGGCCGAAAATATGACTGGTAATGATGTTATAGAAATGCTATTAAATGGATATGATGGTTATATGTATGATGACAATAAAACTATTAAAGAAATTTACATAGATATATTCGGAGACGATGAATTTCCAACGACAATAAAAGGAGAAAGAAAATGAAGTTGACAAATGAAATGGTAGAGCAATGGCTTGGAACTTCCAATCAATTAGAAGAAGCTATTGATGTTATAACAGAAATAGCTAATGGAGAGTATTCTACGAAAATGCTAAAGCAAGATATAGAAGAATACTACAAGGAGGAAGAAAATGAGTAAAGATATAGGTAACAAATGTGTTTACTGCTTTAGAGATACATCTTTTGGTAGTGGATTATTTGTAAATAGAATATCTGCATTAACTGATGATTATGACGGATATTCTTGCATAGAGTGTCAATATATTCCAGAGGAACACGAAGAAGATATAAAAGACACAGAAAACTTATTAAGACATGAAATAGAACAAATAAAGGGAGAGTAATATGAGCGAAATATTATATGAGACACTATATACAATAGATTCAATAATAACAATTATATTAAAATTAATGGGATTAATAGCTATTCATATTTGGGTAGTTTACAATAAAACAAAAGCAAAGGAGCGATAAATGAGACATAAAGATGTAATAGATGTGTACAATAGCATAATAAGGCACTTAAGAGGCAAAGATGGAAAGAAAGTTAATATAGAATATCCATATGGTAGTGGGAATGTAATCGTAAGAGATTTAAGTGCTACTGAAGAACTACTTAATAGGCTAGTAGATAGAAGAAATTACTTATTAGGGAGAAGATAGCATGATAGAGATAATATTTATTGTACTACTAATATTGTCATTCGCAGAAATGATTGTAAAAGGGAGGGATTAGCAATGGGAAAAATGAAGGACTTTGTTGGAGATTTTTTAGACATAGTAAATAACGAAATGAGAGATACATACGAACATAAAAATTGGGACTTTGACAATCTCCCAGAGGTCGAAATTATGTTTGAAGTTATACGAAGGTTTGAAAATAAAAACAAAGATAAGAAGAGAGATGCAAAATAATTTAGGAATTACTTGCATGGGTATATTTTATATATTAAAATATATGAGTTAATTGATAACGATTTGGGAGATATTGACGATTCATGTTAGGCACGTTACAAAGTAACAGATGCATTGAATAATGGAAGGGTCAAGCTCCCAAATAAACTTAAGAATAAAGGTATGAGAATGAGTGAGAAAAAGCATATAATACTAACAAACATGGACATCAAACTTTGGAATAAGTTTAAAGGTGTTTGCTATACGGATGGGGACTCTATGAATAAGGTTGTCTCACATTTAATTGAGCGATATATTCAAAGGAAATCAGCTTAAATGAAATGTCCAGTAGACATAGAAAAGCTATATAACGACTATATTGCCACCAAAAACGAAGAAAACTACAAGAATAGGTATGAGGGTAGGGAGCAGTATTATCATGCTTCTGGGGCTGGTTCTTGCTCTCGAAAGCTATATTACGAATCTATTGAGCAAGCTAGTACTACAAATCCATCAAATGAAAGGTCTAATAGAATTTTAAGATTAGGTACAATTGTACATGAAGATTTACAAGCATCACTTTCCGATACTATATATAGTACTAATATAAATAGTACTAATATAGATAGTACTAATCATAATGAGTCTATCTATTATAAAGAAAAAGAAATATATAATTTACAAAAAGAAAGTTTTGAGTTTCACATTGAAGGTGAAATTATGCTTCCAGAATTGAATGTTAGAGGTTTTTACGACCTTGTGGCCGTAAGTAAGGAATCTGGTAAAGTCTACCTTATAGACTTTAAAACCATGGCGAGTTATTCTTGGTCGCTAAAGTTCGGGAAAAAGTATTATCAGCCCAACTCTAATGTCCATCAAGAAGTTCAATTGGCTACTTATGGGATGTTTGTAGAAAGAGAGTTTGGAAGGCTTGATGGTATGTGGCTTTATTACTACAACAAAGACACATCTAGAATGAAAGCTTCTCCAGTTGACTTATCTATGCTTAAGCAAGCTAGGGTTTTCTGGGAAAATGTAAATGATGACCATAAAAATGGAGTACCAATGTTTAGGCAAGGATTCTCTCCAGTTCAAGACTGGAATTGTAATTATTGTAGATTTCTAGACCATTGCAATCCTCCATTTTACAAGAGAAAGAAGTAAGGGTAAATACTATGATTTATTTAGTTAAAGCAGAGGGGACAAATTTGTATAAAATTGGATATACTGGAGGCAAGGTTAGAAATAGAGTGAAATCTATGCAAACTGGATGCCCTCACAAATTATCTGTTATTAAAAAAGTGGAAGGGTCTAAATATAGGGAGAAGTTATTGCATGAAGCTTTTTCAAGTAAACAGAGACAAGGTGAATGGTTTGAATTTAATGATGAAAATTTAGAAGAAGTTAGTATAAGGATGACTACAATAAAGGATTGCGAGTTTAATTTTACAGAAGCAGAAGACTGTAAACAGAGAGTAGCGTCTTTATCATTTCGAACCCCTAAAGAGACAATGCAGTACTTAAGGTTTTTAGCCGAATCGGATGATAGGTCAGTATCTTACGTTCTTAGCAAAATGATAGATTATTTTAGGTCTAAGGGGATTAGAGATATACGGAAAATTAACACAAACCCAAGAACTCCATACATATAATATTGAATGAAGAAAAAAACAAGCTATACTAAAAAGTTTAAGGATTCAAGGTCTCAAGCAACTTGTAAGCATTGTAAAGAGACGAAGTTACATTGGTCTTATACTGAATGGGGATGGCTACTTTTTAGTAAGAAAAATGGTAAGAGACATGATTGTAAAAAAAAGGAGATAAATAATGGCTAATAAAAAAGCAAATACGTTTGAGATATTGAACAAAGTAGACGTATCTCAATTCACTAAGAAAAAAGGTAAGTTTAGTTACTTGAGTTGGTGTTTTGCAGTACAAGAATTACTGCGAGTATGTCCAGAGGCTACATGGGAAGTTCATACTTTTAAAAATACTGATGATATAGAGCAACCTTACATGAAAACAGATACTGGATACTTCGTACAAGTGACTGTAAGTGTCGATGGTGTAAATAGAACGCAAGTACACCCAGTATTAGACAATAAAAACCAATCCATAGATAATCCTAATGCTTTTCAAATAAACACGTCAATTCAGCGTTGTTTAGCAAAAGCAATAGCACTTCATGGTTTAGGTCTATACATCTTTGCGGGGGAAGATTTACCAGAATCAGACCCTCTTAGTGCCGAACAAAAGAAAAAGTTAAACGATTTGGCTAGTAATATAAAAGATGCGAGTGTTAGAGATGGTGTTTATAAAGCTATCAATGATGGTACTATAAATGCTAATAATTTTGATAAATGCATGGGGCATTGTAACAAGATAATAAACGAAGAAAAAGAAGGAGATAAATAATGGCTAGTACATCAGAGATGTTTGACGATATGTTAAACGATACAGAAAGTTTCTTTATTCCAAGTGCTGATGATGGTAAAGAAAAGAAAAAGAGCGATTTCGCTCCCAACGTAGAAGGTGAGTTTTTAGGACATCTTCAAGATGCTCAATGCAAAGAAGTATCTTGGGAAAGAGGTGGAAAGAAATTCAAAGCAATTGTATACAACTATCAGTTTGTAGTTGATGCATCAAATTCTGCTAATACTTATCAGCTAAATAACGGAGACACCGTCAAAGGTGAAGAGTATGCTGGTAGAAGTTATAGAAGTAATGGAATCTTTAGATTCTTAGAGCCTAAAGAAGGGGACGATTTTGTTTCTAATGCTGAAGGCAATAAGCAGTACTTGTGGTTCTGCGAAACTTTAAATGTTGAGATACCTAGAAAGGTAATTCAAATGGAAGGTCAAGACGTTGAAGTTCAAGTACTTCCACAACTACAAGCTAAAGACATTAATGGAAAACCTGCTATCGCTGTGATAGGTAAAGGAAAATCATATAAAAACAAAGAAGGTCAAGAGAGAACACCTTATATGACTAAGTTTGTTAAAACATGGAAAGATGGAGTGACTAAAGATGCAGATATTCCGTTCTAAAGATAAGAGAAAAAGGGTTACGTGGGGCAAGGAATTGCTAATTAACACACTATATGGACTAGGCATGAAGGGAAAGAAGATTTCCGAGATTGTTGGGGTATCGAGAGCTACTGTGTATAGACATATTCATAGGTAGCAATAATGGGAGATTTTACTATCCGTGAGGAAGTAAGGAGTGTTTTATGGGGTTATGAGCTATTACCCTTCCCTTGCACTTTGGTTCAGGTCTCCCAAGTTTTAGGTAGCACTAGGGTTCTGGTGTTATCTCGTCGAAAAGAGAGTGGGAGCTTCGGCTCCCTATCTCGAAAGGGTAAGTATGAATTGTTGGCATTGTAATACAGAATTAATTTGGGGTGGAGACCATGACTACGAAGATTATGGCATGGAAGGAGAAGGTATAGTATCTAATTTATCATGTCCTAATTGTAGTAGCTTTGTAGAGGTTTATCTACCAATACTTGATGAAAAGAAAAAGACTTGCAATACATGTAACAATAAAGTTTATAAAGTTTGTGTTTGCAGTCCTATCAAAGGAGTATAAGATGAAAGGTAAGAAAAGAAAAAATAAAGATGGATTGACTACCTTAGAAAGAAGAGTTAAAATGGTGAAAAAAGTAGCCAATGGATGCTGGTGGGTAGAGATGTATTTAATGGATAGATGTGGAATTAGCAATAACTGGAATAGGACTAAGACAAAATGAAAAAAGATATAGTTAAAGAAATGGAAGAAAAGTACCCAAATATGACAAAAGAATTTAAAAAGCTACAAAAGGAGCAGTATGAATTGTTTTGCAGAAAACAGCACGATTATGGCTCTCAAAACATATCTGTAGGTACTCAGTTGGAAACAGATGATGAAATTAAGCTATCTTTAACTGGATTATGGTTTAGGATGAATGATAAAATCCAGAGATTGAAAAATTTATTAATGAATAATATAGAGTCAGCTGTTGACGAACCGCTAGAAGATGCCTACTTAGATGTTTCTAACTATGGTATAATGGCAACTATTGTTAAAAATAGAAAATGGGGAAAATGATAGAGAAGAAGTGTACTAATTGCCTTAGAGTAAAGCCAGTAGATGAGTTTCATTGGAAGAAAAAAGATGTAAGGAGAAATGGGCGGTGTAGCAAATGTATAAATAAGTATTGTAAGACACATTATGAGAAGAATAAAGAAAAATATAAAGCAAAAGCTAGAATACACAATCAAAGATATATCCGAGAGGGTAGGATGTTTGTAAGAGGATTAAAAATGAGTAACTCATGTGTTGAGTGCTTCGAGTCTCATCCAGACGTTTTAGAATTTGACCATGTAGAACCTAGCACAAAGAATACTGATGTTTCCTATATGGCTCAACATGCATATTCTTTAAAGACAATAGAGGAAGAAATAGCTAAGTGTATACTGCTCTGTGCTAATTGTCACAGAAAAAGAACAGCTTTGCAAAAAGATTGGTATCAATATAACATACAAGGAGAAAAATAATGGGTAGAGCTATAGATATGGAAAACGACATCCATAAATTGAAGCAAGAAGTAAAGGAAGTAAAAGACATTTTAAAAGATATATTAGAAGGAGTAAAAACTAATGACAAAAACGAAACCAAAAAAACCAACACTAAACGAAGTAAGGCAAGTGATGGACAATCTGATACACGACTTAACGATAGTGAACAATAAGGTTGATACTGTATCTTTAATATTAAACGACTATGTTCTTTTTAAAGATGATGTAGATGGGTATACTAAGTTTTTAAAAGACAGAAAGGAGAAAGCTGATGCTAAGCAAGGAACTGTTGATGAAAGTTCTAAATGAGCACAACTGGGGAATGTTCCTCAAGAGTAGCCCATTGCAAGAAATGTCTACATCTAATGTTGGAATGATATATAAAATCAACGAAATAGATATAGATAATGTTGTAAATGAATACAATAATATGCTCGAAACATATGTAGATAAACCAGAAGACTAAAGGGAGAAAATAAATGAACCGAATCGAAGACAAGTCCACAGAGAATGTGGTCTTAGGGAGTCTTATCCTCAATCCGAATGAATATGATGCCGTCGCTCATTACATTACTGACGTTAAAGTATTCTCACAAGAACGAGCAAGAGCCTTGTGGCTTAAGCTTAGAAAACTCATAAAAAGCGGAGCTAAGATAGATACTCTTACGATGTGTAATTCAATTACTGGAGATGACCAATTAAAAGGTATAAGTAAAGGATATATAGTAGACTGCACTTCAGATGCTTGTGGAAGAGGAATGACAGAGAGTTATGCACAAAGTATTTATGAGAAATATTTGCTAAGAAAGATTGTAGACGAGGCAGATGCTATTAAAAACAATGTAATAAATCATGGTAAAGATGTCTATGAGTTAATATCGCACACTCACACATTAATGGGAGAACTTATACGGGTAAGACCAGGTGAAAGATTTAGCATAGATGGTACTATGCAAGATACAATTAATACTATGAGAGATGGCTCAAATAGAATGATAAAGACTGGATATAAAGAAATAGACGGTCTTGCTGGTGGCTTAACTAGGGGAGAGATTACTATTGTAGGGGGGAGACCAGGACATGGTAAAACCACTTTTCTAGTTAACATGCTAGCTTCGCTTATTAATGGTGGCTACAAAGTGGCTATGTTTAATCGTGAATTGCCAAATACAGAGGTTATTAAGAAACTTATATGTATAGAGAATCCAAGACTCATGTATAGAGATGTAAGAAGAGGAATTGTAGACACAGAAGATAGAAAGTTTATTGAAGAATTAAAGAAGGCAAGTAAAAAGATAGCTGAGAAGTATTCAGAAGATAAATTTATTATGTTTGACAATATAAGAGATTTACCTAAAACTGCATCAGAAGTAAAGAAATTTAAACCAGATGTTATTATAGACGATTACATACAATTAGTTAAGCCAGTAGGTAAAGAAGATACTAGAAGATTGCAACTTGAAACGATTTGCAATGACTATAAGTGGCTTGCAAAAGAAAGTGATTGCTCTGTAATTTTAGCTTCACAGCTTAACAGATACTTAGAAGCAAGAGGTAGAGAGTCTAAACGACCACAGCTTTCTGACCTAGCGGAATCTGGAGCAATAGAACAAGTAGCAGAGAATGTATTCTTTGTATACTATGCATACAAGGTAGACCCAGCAATGAACAGTAAAAATGAGATTAAACTCGTTGCCAGCAAAGTAAGATATGGAGAATCTAGTGAAATAGATTTATCTTACAAAGGGGATATTTGTACAATCTATGATAACTGGTCACTAAGAAATTTTAAGGAGCCAAATGAAGCACAACCAATCCCATTCACTTAAAGTAATAGCCATAGACCCAGGAAAGAGTGGAGGTCTATGTGTTGTACAAGATGATTTTATTGAGGCTAAAAAATGCCCAAGCACAGTTCACGACATGTCTCTGCTATTCGCATTAGCAATTAACGAGACTCCTCCTGAGTTCATCCGCGTCGTTCTGGAAAAAGTTTGGGCTAGGCCTCACGATGGACGTTCATCAATATTCACGTTTGCGGGTAATTACGGACAATGGGAAGGCATTATTGCTTCTCATGAGATGGATATAGGATATGTAACCCCACAAGCATGGATGAAAGCTTGCGGAATACCAAAGAAAATGACCAAAAAAGACAGAAAGAACTACATAAAAGACCTTGCAAAGAAACTATACCCAAAATTAGGAAAGAAAGTTACACTAGCTACAGCAGATGCTATTGTACTTGCTCATTATGGACAAGAGAAATATAATAACATTGTCTGATATAGATGAGTATTTTGGGCCACTTTCGATAGTAAGGGAAGGGGGTAAATTGATACCATTAGAATACGAAGAAATGAAGAAGTTTGACTTAGACCTTAAATTCGGGCATTTTGGCGAAGATTTTGTTCGAGACATGCAAAAGGGCAATACTAAGATAGAAGTTAAGACAGAGCGGGATATATGGAAGTCTACGGGCAATATAGCTATAGAGATACGATGTAATGGTAAACCTAGTGGATTATCTACTACTGGCTCAGAAGTATGGATACATTTATTATCTTACAATGGTAAGATAGAAGGTGGATTTATATTTAATGTTAAAAGCTTGAAAGAGAAAATAGGTAAATTGTATAGAGAAAAAAGGGCAAAGCTTGTAATGGGTGGTGATTTCGATGGTAGTCAGATGGTATTGCTACCAATAAAGGAATTATTTTAATAAAAAACTATTGTATTGCTTTTTAAATGTCTTCTAACACTTTTCTTAGCTTGTTTCAATAGCTCTGGGTCTTTTAAATACTTATCTATATGCTTATTTAATCCCATAATTTTAGCATTATAATCATTTGTAGCACTTTTCAATTCTTTTGCATAAACTTTTACTCTCTCTTCGTCCTTAGCTAACCATTTATACCAATTAGCTCTTACTTCTTCGTTCAGTTTTTTATTTGAGCCAGAGTATTTTTTATCTAAATCGTAAGGATTTGGGTGGAAAGAGGTTATATCTCCGTCAAGTTGTGATACGGCTTTCTTTAAAAATATTTGAAAGTCATCTAAGGTAAGAGCACCATCTTTTGGAGTGCTTTGTCTTTGCATATCAGCTGCCAAAGTAAACATTGTAGTTACATATTGTTTTGCTATATCATCAACATTCCCGCTCATAAACACAGTTTTAAAATCTCTATATAAATCACTACGTGTACCAAGTTTGCTAGAATCATTTCCTTGGTAAGAAGTGTTGCTTGTTTTATTAGGATACATTTCATCTAAATAATCATACTTTAATGTTCTATATTTATTATATTTAATTTTATAGGGATTATTTATTTTTTCTAAAACTTTAATTGAATTTCTATATCCTGAAGAAATGGATTTTAAAAAGTCCTCAGTTGACTGTAATGCGGTTTTCTTACCTTGTTTTGTAGCTCTTATTGCATCTACAAAGCCATATGTCCAATTTATCATAGCAGGATATATTGTCATTTCTGCTGCTTCTCCGTCCATAAAACTATATATTGAAGTTGCAACTCCAAGAGTTTCTCCTTGTACTAGTAAATGCTTAATCCATGTACCGTGATTAGAATTTTCTTTAGGCATTGGACTACCTAAAACATAATTATTCATTGCAGCTAGTGCATACCCTCCAATAAATGGGGCTAGTCCTATAGTTGCTAATCTAGCGTAATCTCCATGCTTATATGCTAGCTTAACATTTCTTGTAGTATTTTCTGATGCTGCATATGCCATCCTCCAAAATAGAGTTAAAGGCTTAGCTAATGGCCCATTAGCCCATACTGGCTGGAATAAAGATGTGGAAGCTCCTTGAGTATTGATATGTGCGTAAGTTGAAATTTGTTGCTCAATATTTTCTAACTCCAACTTAACCTTAGATTTATCAAAATTATTTTTAAATTTGTGTCCTACTAATCCTTTGTTTCCGTATGTTTTTAAAAGCTTTATCTGTTCATCATTTAAGAAAAACTTTGATTTAAGCTCGTCAGTTGCTTTGGATTTAGATTTGTCGCTAAAATTTTTATGATGCAAAACATCTATTCTTTCTTTTGCGTATCTTTTTGCACCAGCTACAATAATATATCTATTAGCATTCTCCGTAGGTCTCATTCCACCTACCTTAAACACAGCGTCCCACAATTTCGGAGCAAGTGTAATGTCGTCAACATGCCTAAGTCCAACCTCTGTAAGACCTGTTAATCTTGCGTTCGCTCTAAAGTCTGAGTTCATTGCATCAATCATTCCACCCATATAGGTTCTAAAATTTAAAAAACCTATGTTTTGTATTTGACCTAGAATAAAGTTTTTTGCTCCTGAAGTTGGGAAACCAAGAGCTGTTTTTGCAAATATAGAGGCGACATTATTAAGTCGCCTTCCAATCTCTCTAGCAGCCTCATTGTAACTTCCATACTCTCCTAGCTGCCTATCAATTATTTTGCTTGCTGTATCTCCAAACTCAGGAGATTTGTTTTGCAATTCAATTAATGCCTGTTGAGAGTCTAAATGTTCAGCCCCAACTTTCATTTTAATATTATATCTTTCTGGAAAATGCTCTATAGTTGCCAATGCTTTTGCTACACCTAATCCATATGCTTTTGTGCTACCATAACTTCTATCATACACTTCTATATTTTTTCCATCAATTTCTAAAAATTCAGGTAGCTTTTCATTTCTATTCTTAAAAAAACTATCGGATATTTTATAAGATTCTCCATACTTTTGCATTTGAGCAAACAATCTATTTGCTTTTTCAAAAGCTTCCACTTCAAATTCTGCTAAGTTTTCTGCCTTAGCTTTAGTTCCATATTTATCTAAAGCCATTTTATTTTGTATCTTTAAAGCTTCATTGCTAATAAATTTTTCCTGATAGTCACCAAGCCTGTCCATAACTTTAAGCATTGGCTTGCTAAGTTGGTATCTTACATATACTTCATTAGTTAGAAAATTAACTGGCTTTGAATCAATATACTCTTTGTGTTCTGCATCTGTTTCAAAGCTCTTCCTCGTAACCTTGTTAAATTCTTTTTGAACGTTATTGGTAAAATCAAAATAAACGTATGTTGCTGCTAGTTCTGGATTGTCTGCGGCATTTGCAGGCCTGTCTTTAAACCTAGCTTTATAATTATACTTTTTATTCATTGCATGCTTGCCGTCTTTAATCTGTATAGCATCAGACTTGTAAACTTTTTTAACTAATTGTTTTTGCGATGCAGTAAGTTTATCTAAATCTAACCTTTCTAATAACGCCTGCTTGTCGAGAACCACACCCATATCTTTTCCAAAACCTTTATCCCAATTTTTACCTAAGATATTTGTTACCTTTTCTTCAAATTTAACAACAAAATTAGCAACATGTCTAAACTCAGATGAAGCATGTTGTAGTAGTTTCTTTTCTAAAGTTTTAAATGTTTTTCCTCCAATAGCCCCTAGATAAGAATGTCCACTATATATTGTTCTCATCATCCATTTTTTTATAGCTCCTGGGCGCTCAAATTCTCCAACAATACTATTAGGCAAGTTATTGTCTGACTGAACAACTCTTTCCAGAAGATAAGAGCCACTTTTACTTACATCTGGATGCTTAACACTTAAAAGAAAGTCTTTATATTTATTTGCGGCACTTACATCATTAGCAAGTTGATATAGATTATTGGCTTTTACTCCAAAGAAATTTAACATCTTTGCTCTTGTCTTAGGGTCTATAAAATCTTTTTCATATCCTTGTATTTCTTGCACAGTTTTATATGCGTCTTGTATTTTTGCTACCCTAGCAATGTCTTCAAAAGGTATTTCGTCAAGTTGCTGCTTAAACTTAATTATATCTGTTTCTGATAAATTCTTACCTGTAAGTTTAAAGTCTTTAAAATTTTCTATACCAGCTTGACTTGCTATATGTTCAAACACACCTTTCCTTGTAGCCCTAGTCATACCACCTGATGCTTTTACAGCAAAGTCAAATTCTTTTTTTACAGACTTAGCTCTTTCTTCTACACTTGCAAACTGATATTGAGGCATTCCTTCTGAATTACGAACTGCCTTTCTGTAGTCAGGAATATCTTCAAACCCTTTTAATACACGTTCTCCCAACAATCTTCTTACATCTGCTTTAGTTAAAAAGTCTTTACCAAAAAATACTTTAGTAATTGAGCTCCATAATTGCTCTGTCCATGTCTTCATCTTAGATGCTAATGTTGGAGTTGCTGATTGATTATCAGCCCATCTCATTATTTCATCTGGAATAAATTCGCTAAGAGGTTGCTTTGCAAGTTTGGCATCTTTTGCAAATATTTTCTCTCCTCTTTTCCAAACTTTCTGTAAGTCCTTATTGCCTGTTTTATCTATTAAATCTTTTAATCTATGTGAGTTTTCATGATACCAAGTTTTTGCATTTGCTTTTTTGAGATTAATGTAAATAACACCATCTGCAAACATTCCAGCAGCATCCATATCTTGATTTGTTTTAACACGAACATTAGGATTCTTTGCAATTTCTTCTCTTAAAATTCTTTGCATTTCTTTCACACCAGCAGGAGCACCTATAGGTTGTCTTTGAAACTCTCCAGATGGTCTTCTACGCCCAGGAACAATTTCATTTATTCTAGGGCCAGCCTCTACTAAATACCTTGCAAATCCTTCTGCTACATCTCCAGGAATAACTTTTTCTTTGCCTTTTGTTTTAATAATAATATCTTTAGAAAAATCTGTAGCAAGTCCTTTTTTAATTTCTTGTATAGAATATGTTTGTTTTTCTTTTGCTGTCCCTTTAGCATTTTTAATATCTTTTAAAAATTGATTTACTAATTTCTTTGCCTCTTTTTTAAAGTCTGCTTTACCATATGCTTCAGTTATTTTATCAGTATTAGATTTATCTTTCAGTACTTCTCTTTTTATAAGTTCTGTTTCTGGTGTTGTAGTACCTTTATATTTTTTTTGAGCCCATGTTAGTAGCGCTTTTCTGAATGCCCTAGCTGGAGAATTTGCTACAGCCCCTGGCTTTGCTCCAAATATTTTTACTGCCAATGCATTTGCCTCTGCATTACCTAAAGCATAGCCTTCTTTATCATTAAATAAATACTTAGAAAGTGTCTTATCAGAATCCTTTTGTAATTTTTTTAATATTTTTGCAGTTTTTTTAGTAATATATTTTTCTTGAGGGCCCGTAGCTGCCTGCTTACTAAGAGTCATTGCAATAGATTCTGAACCAATAACTGTGTTTTGTTTATCAGATAAAACTCCAGCTCTAACTTCGGGTACTTCAGGTTTTGCTGCAGCAGTTATTTCTCCAGCGTCTAGTGTTAGATTCTTACTTTTATATGGGCCCGTAAGTTTACCTACTAATTGAGCTATAGCAGTTTTATGTCCAATAGGAGCATCTGCTGCGTACCGCCTAACGACATCATCTGTAACATTTTTAAAACTAAAACCTTCTTTTACTACATGTTTAGAAAAAGCATTCATTTGCTCAACACGAGAAGCGTAATCCTTAATGTAAGAACCTGCAGTTGGGCCTTTTGTTCCTTTTTGAAAAGGCAAAGTTTGCTGCATAATACGTGTTATAATTTCTTGATTATATTCGTAATTAGCTTTTTCTTTTGAAGACGTAAAAGGTTTTTCAGCTTCCATCAACTCTTGCATGTTAGCAAGTTTTTTAATTCTTTTGGATACTTGTGAAGATGCATCATCAGCTGTTGCTCTAAATTCTTCTACAGATTTTTTAATACCTGGAATATCATCTACTGCTTTAGGGGTAGGTTCTACAGGGGAATCTTTTAAAACCTTTTTAGCTGCTGATAATTGGAAGCCAGCACCTTTTAATTGACCTTGTAAATTTTGCAAAAATCCTGATTCTCTAGTCGGGATATTTCCTTTTTCATATTCAATTTGTATTCTATCTTTTTCAATTTTAATATCTTTTTTAATACTTGCAACTGTATTTTCATAAAATTTAACAACTTGCTCAGGAGTTCCAGAAATATCAGCCTTAACAGCAGAAGTTGTTTTAGATGCAACTGAAACTTTTTCAACTTTAGGCTCTTGAGCCTTTCTTACACCTAGAGCAAAATCAGTAAAATCTTTTTTAGATTTATCAATTTCTTGTATTGTTGATTCAAATTCTGATTTCAATGCTGCCACTTCTAAGGCTGTAGCTTCCCCAGTCTTTCCTTCTTGAGATTTAATAATATTTGCAACATCAGCTAATTCATTTGGATTATTAACTAAATCTTGAAGTATTCCTTTCTTGTGAGCGAGCGCAGCTTGCCCGTCCTTACTAACTACAAAAGACCTGTCTCCCAAAACAACACTTTCTGGATTACCTTGTGCTGTTTCATAGATAGATTGTAATCTTTCTCTATCTTGTTTGAACTTTGCAACTTCTGACTTAGATGCTTTTTTAATAGATGCATGTTCTGCTACCTGTTTAGAAAAGTCTGGGCCTAAGTCAAAGCCCATAGAATTTATTTCCATATTATCAAATGATTCTGTAGTTTTATCTAGCTTAGCTTCTTCAAACTCTAATTTAGTATCTTCTGCAATCTTAACTCTTTTGTTGAATATTTTCTTTAAAGCTACTGGGCCAAAAAATAATGGAGCAGACATACCAGCATCCATAGCTAGCATTTTATTCCATTCTTCTGAAAACATCATTGGGTAATCTTTGTACGATTCTAAGCCAACTGACTTATACAAACTAGGCAACGCAGCAAATGTAGCAAGTTCTGTGGCGTATTGACCTGGTAAACCTGTTGCCATTCTAGGAAGACTTGTAAGGGGCTTTTCTGCCATCTTTTTAGTTGCATAGTATCCACCCAAAGCACCTCTACCTATAAGACCTGCTGGAGCTCCTATCATAAATGACTCTAAAAACGCATCACTAGCATCCTCTGCCACCTTATTAACGTCTACTTCACCAGTCTTTGTTCTTTGGTCAGCTGCAGAAGCTAAGGCTGCATGACCTGCACCGTAAGTTCCTAATCCAAACCCACCTTCAATTGCATGTCCTACAAGAGAAGTAGTCAATCCAGACTGTCCTTTAACTGCAGATGTTGCAAATGCTTTTTTACCAAGATTTGTCAAAACTCCAAATCCACCCCTTGCCAACACAGAAGAGCCCATACTAGCCGCAAAAACACCCGCATCTATAGGGTTTAACATGCCAAGCATATAACTACCAGCCTCAGCTAAAAAACCATCTAATTTATAGTCTTCTTGGCTTAATTCATATTTTGGTTTACCGTGAACTGATTGGTAATACAGACCTGCAAAAGATTGGTTAAATGAGTTTTTGTAAAAATCTGAAGATGCACCCATAAAACCTTCTTCTACACCTATTTCAGATATCCCTCTAGCTAACATAGATGTTCCCATCTTATCAAGGTCTTCAAAATCTTGAGGACTTCCTTCTTTTTTCGGTAATGTTTTAAATCCTGTAGGGCCCATATCAATAGATGATATAGAAGGTTTTACATAATCAGGAATTGTTTTTCCTGCTTTACGGTTTTCGTCTGCCCATATATTATATATTTCTTCGTCAGATTTGGGATAAGACCATGTGGGATAGTCTACTCTAAAAGAATTTATTAGCTCTTCTTGGTTTTTATAATTTGGCATTTATGTTATTTTAATATTTTGTTTAATTCTTTTTCTGATAAAGTATTATAAAACTTACTGTCGGACAGTCTTATTAGGAGCTTATCACCAACTGATAATTTATATTGTTTAATTCTTTTTTTATTTTCTTCACTTAACTCATTGTATGGCTTTCCTGTAAACGCTTTTTCTTTAGGAGGAGTCGTTAAGAACTTAATAATATTTTTTAATTTTTTCATTTCTGGCATTTCATCAGAACGATTTAAAGAATTGTAAAATTTTTCAGTTGAATCTATCCCCGCATCACCTTGCAAGCGTGGATTTTCTTTTATTGACTGCTTTCTTAATTGTTCAATTTTTCTTTTTTCAGAGTCACTTAAATCTTCGTATTTAGGAATTGCCTTGTCAGTAGAAACTCCTTTTTCTTTTGTATCTTTTTTAGCAGCACCTGCGGGCAACTTATTTGCGCTTTCTGGGTCTAAATAGTCAGGAACACCATCACCATCTGCATCAGGAGCATCTACGGGATTTAAAGTTATATTTTTAAAATAAGCATCTGTTTCAAGCTCTAAATCTACTGGGCCCAATACATCTTCTAACCCTCCATAAGCTTTTAACATTCTATATCCCCCTTGAGACATTCTAGAACCTTCTTCTAATGTGTTTTTTGCAAAAGCCAATAGTGTTGTTTGGTCTATAGAGCCAGCTTCTAAATGCTTCATAAGAGTTTCCAATTTCTCTTCTCTACTCATTATCCCTGTA
>VTLG01001699.1_pt1 | contig 45968 bp, 56 predicted proteins | sample 4694571 | NCBI WGS metagenome assembly VTLG01 (sample SAMN12604809, study PRJNA352737) | marine metagenome | biome: ENVO:00000447; feature: ENVO:00000209|ENVO:00000569|ENVO:01000036; material: ENVO:00002151; isolation source: viral sequences binned using virsorter ...
TGATAAAGACAATCCCCTTACCGTGAGTGCGGAACACTATGGAAAGGATCAATACGCAACTGGGGAGATTGATACGTACGAGCCTGGCTATGTCAGAAAAATAGAAATAATAGGAAGTAACCACATTTTAGGAGACCGCAAAGTAGTCATGGAGGCGGTCATTTTTGATGATAAAGAAAAAGAGCTAATTAGAGATAAAAAACACAATGGTGCTAGCTTAGGATTCGGTGCGGATAGTGACAAAACTTTTATTAATTTTCAAGAAGCTGTAAATAGGGTAGAAAATGGTATGGAGCTAACTAGGAAAGATGGGTCGGGCTTACCAGCTACAGAAACTAATATATACGTTGACCCTATAATTAAAGATGTATCTTTGGTAGCCGTACCAGCTAATCCAGACGCAGAAGGCCTAGAGATAATAGAAAGTGATACCATAGAAAGTGATAAGTTTAAATTTAAGATTAATAATGAGTATCAGACTGAAAATAAAACCATATTTGCTATAAAAAGCCTAGCTAGAAAAAATGACAATATATTTTACTATATAGAAACGGCACAGGGAGAGACTGGCTTTGTATCAGAAACTAGATTAGAAAACCTAAAGTCTGTAAGTACTGTAGTAGATTCAAAAGAGATAGAAAATACAAAAGCAAAAAGACCCGGTCCTAAGTCAAAAGCTCAAACACCAGCCAAGCCAGAGGAAAGAATTGAAGGCTCGGATAAAAACAAAAAAGGCAGTGCCTCCACATCTAGTGACTCCAAAATAGAAATATCAGAAAGCCAGACAAAAGCCTTAGAAAATAAACTAAAAGAACATAATGAAAAAAACCCATCTAAAAAAGTGAGTTTGAGACAACTTAAAAAAGTTTGGCTAAGGGGTGCGGGTGCATTTTCAACTAGTCATAGACCTGGCCAATCTAGGTCAAGTTGGGCAATGGCAAGAGTTAATCAATTCTTAATCATGAAAAGAGGCGGAAAAGTCAAAGATAGCTATAGAGAGGCCGATGGTGACTTGCTAAGTATGAAGTCTTTTGAAGAGGATAGAGACGAGGTATTTAAGAGGTATCATGAGCTTGTAAACATGGGTAAAAGTGAATTGGAGAATTGGGAAAACAATCCTAAAAGCGAACTTGCAAGCTTGGATAAAAAACCTATTCAAAGAAATAAAAAACTCCTTGGTAAGAAAAAAGAGGAGTGGACTGAAAATGATATAACAGAGGCCAACAAAGTCATCTCCTATATTTCAAGAGCCAAAGCCATGGGTAAGGGTAAAGTAACTAAAAAAACAGAGCCGTATGGAAGAAATCAAATAGCTATGATGAATTGGGCTTTTGATATGAGAAAATCATTAAATAACATAAAATCTGGCTTGACTATAGACAAATCTAAGTGTTTTAGAGTGACAAACAAGCCTAAATTTAAAACTTTTAAAATAAAGTAACTATGAATACTAATGAGTTACACAAAACTTTATAAAAAACAAATTATCTGTGGCTTCCCAGGTATTGGTAAAAGCTATTTAGCAAAAAAATTAAACTTAAACGATTCAGATTCAAGTAAATTTGATAAAAAAGAGTTCCCTAAAAACTATGTAGATTATATAGAGAGGCAGGAAGGTGTAATTTTATCTTCTTCACATAAAGAAGTAAGAGATGAGCTAAAAAAAAGAGGTTTAGAGTTTACAGTTTTTATCCCGAGTTTGGATTGTAAAAATGAATACTTAAGCAGATATAAAAAAAGAGGCTCTAACAAAGATTTTATTAATCTTTTAAATGCTTCTTGGAGTGATTGGATTATTGATTGTATGTCTGAAAAAAATATAAAAATTCTTAAGCCTAAAGAATATCTTGAAGATGTTTTAGAGCTTACAATTGATACATCCTCATTTATTTAAAATAAAGTAACTATGAATACTAAATTAACTATAATAGGCGGAGTTGCAATTGGAGGGGGTGACTAATATTTTTTATAACTGTATTTAATATCAAAGTCATCAAAGTAGGTCAAAAGTCTGTGAATAGCAAAGTTGGCTATATCTTCATGAATTTCATACATAATACAGTCTCTACGTATCTTAAGGCAACTTAAAAGGGTACTACCAGAACCTCCAAAGGGGTCACAAACCAATTGACCTTCTTTAGAAAGCATTTTGACTAGCCTAGACATAAACTCTAAAGGCTTTTGAGTAACGTGGCTTTTCTGGCCTTTTTTTGACATTTGATCACGTTGGACGTGCCAGACACTTTGGATACGCTTTGTATCATTACCGAGGGGCTGTGTTATGCGTGAGAGGTGCCTATATGTTTGATGATTAGATTTTGCTTTTGAGTTGGACATTCCAGTAACCTCCCTGCCTTGTGCTTTAGCCTTCCAGTAACTCAATTCTTTTTTTAACTTTTCAGTTTTTAAAAAGTAATTTTCATCTACCCATTCTTCAAAGCTAATCTCATTATCATATACCCTTTGACTACCTTTAGTCATAATTATATTGTTTTTATGAGTACTTATAGGCTCATGCCAGACACTTTGAATACGTTTTGTATCTTTGCCGAAAACTTGGTTTTTGTATGATAAGTGTTTATATATTTCATGATTTTTATTTGGTTTTTTGTTACACATATTACTAACCTCTCTACCTTGTGCTTTAGCCTTCCAATAACTTAATTGTTTTTTCAACGATCCTGCTTTTAGAATATATTCCTCATCCATCCACTTTTCAAAACTAATTTCATTATCATATACTCTCTGGCTTCCTTTAGTAAGTACTATGTTATTTTCATGACTACGCAGTACATCACCGAAAGGGTTGCTAATACCCATTTTGTCCCATATTATCTCTGCCTTGTATTTGAAGCCTGCTTTGTAGGCACTATTTAAAAAATCATTTAACCCAGGATGTTGCCCAAAGAAACTACAAAAACTATTTTTAGGTAAGTATTCATAAAAGAGGCTAAACATTTTGTCAGTATCAATATCAGTCTCTATTTTATGTTCTAACAAATTATAAGGCGGGTCTGTAATAATACAATCTATTTTAGATTTTTCTAGCAATTCTTTATTTTTGAATACATCCATACAAGCTATTGTGTAAGTGCATTCTTTAGCCTCTGTATCAAAAAGTCCCTCTTGATAAGTAGCCTTAAATTCTATAATCTCATTTTCTTTTATTTGGATCATCCAAAAAATAAACTCTAAAAGCTACCTATTGTCAATTGTCATTTGACAAGACTAAATAAAAATAATATACTCTATCCTAACAATTCTTTTTGTATATTAAAAATGTTTTTGTGTAAGGCAGTCGAGGGTGATTGACTAGTAGGCTACCATTATATAAACCCATAATTTAATATAATAAAATGGAATTAAACCCAGAAAAACTAAAAGGTATCGGACTTGAGGGTTTTAGCCCAATGCAAGACATGATGATACTATCTAACAGTGGAGGTGACTACGCTGTAGTCAAAATTACAGATGATAATATAGAGCAAGTGGATATAATGAAATCTGCGGAAACTAAAGAAGTAGAGAGTGACAAGGCAGATAAAGACATGGAAAATGATAAAGCCGAAAAAGAGATGGTGAATGAAAAAATGAGTAATAAAATGAGTGATGAAATGAAAGAGTCTATGAAATCTATGATTGATGAGGCTGTGAAGGGATACATGAATAAGATGGAAAACAAGAAAGCTAAAGAGATGGAAAATCAAAAATCATACAGTACTAATCAAGAACAAACTAAAGAAGCTCTAAAAGACATTCAAGTTAAAAGAGTGGAAAACTCTACAGAGAAAGTAGAAGCTAATAAACAATCTGAATTAGTAGAGAAATACAAAGATTTTATAATACAAACTTAATACAAACTTAATAATAACATATAATAATAAAAAACATGACTAATTATTTAAACAAAGCGTCACAATTTACCGAGGCAGTTATCAAAATTGCAAAATCAAACGGCTATCATGACTTTGTAGAGCAAGCTTGTAATAAAGAAAGCCAAGCGAAGTTTTTGGAAAACATCAAATCCTTTACAGCAACTGACAGGACAGGAGCAGGTAACACCCCAGCGACAGGCTCAGGTTTCTTACAAGTTAACTCCGCACCGATTCAAGTCTACAGTCAGCCAAGTGGTATAAAAGACGCAATCGTGAGTAGGGGTTTTTCATTTGCACCTAATGGTAACTTAATATCAGGTACGCCAGGACGTGGATTTGAAGTAGAAATGCCTACATTAAGATTTTCAGGCAGAAGTAGGTACAAAACCTTTGATCAAGCTTTAGATCTTGATGACAGTTCAGTTACCAGAGGTTTGTCTACTTATAAATTAATACCTCGTAGGTATGTTGTTCAGCTACCATTTACTACATTACAAGGTATCTCAACAAATCATTCTTTAAGTGACATGTATAATATCTACAGAGAGCAAGACAAGGTAGATAAGCAATTATTGATGGATGAGATTTTGGTAGATAGTTTAAACCCACTTATAGGAAATACAAGTATCGTAAATGCATCTTTGAGTACTCACCCAGACTTCCCTTTGATCTCTAGCATTTTTGATATGGAGGAAACTTTGTATTCAGAAGGAGCACAAACAGTAGTCTTATTAGTAAGCTACAAAACAGCTAAAAGAATATCCGATGAGCTACTTAGTGATAAAATAAGAACTAACAACTATTCAGGATCTACCCTTAAAGGACGTCAGTTTAATCTAACAGATTCAAACAGTCCTTACTTTGGAAATATTGGTGCTGTAGAAGTATTTAGAACCAATCTAATTAAAGATGAGTATGTATCTTCTGCAGGTGCAATAGACGCAAATACTGGAGGTAATAAGGGTGCTATGTTTGCTTTTGATCCTTCTGCAGTTGCTAATAACAAAGGTAGTGAAGAGTATGAAAAGTTTGTAGTTGAAACAGAAACAAACATGGTGCGAGCAATAACTAATGGCGGTTGTCAATTGGGTGCAATATGTCATGCTGGAGGAGTTGTAGTAGAGGCAACTAGAGCTACCTACGTAACTTTTTAGTTTAAAATATTAAAATAACAAATCTTAAAAATGGAAGACAAATTTGGAATTAAAAAAAGTCTCAATCTAAATAATAAGGTATACAGAGTTTACCCTGGTGAATCCTTGCCTTTGATGGATAGAGAAGAGGCTAAAAAGTTGGTAACAATTCTTTATAATGAAAACAAAGATACAGTCTTAGAAAAATTCATGCACTTTGTAAACATTAATCAAAATAATGCGGAAGTGTTTATAAAGGAAGTCTTGGAAGCTCCTAAAAAAAGAGGTAGACCAGCTTCTAACGTTTAATAATGTAAATGTCTTTATCCCTAACTAATTATAATACTTATATATCTAAAAAACCATCTGAAAGGTACTTAGATAATGATGGGTTACTTTTAATAGAGCTTTTAGAAAAAAACCTAAAGGTGAAATTTACAACTACCCCGAATGATACTAAGCTTTTAAAAGCAAACGGTTCATGTTTATTTGAGACCGGTCCTTTTCAAGCGGATGGTTTAGAAATATTTGTAGGTTATCAAGGGCATACAAACTTTACAAAATTAGTAAGTACAGACTACAGCCTTTTTAAATACCCAGATGGTACAATAAAAGGCTTTGAAGTTTTTAAAAGTCAAACCTATCCATATATAGAAATGCAAACTATATACAGCCGTCCATTGGTACCGAATGACATGGGGGGTCTCTTGTATAAAGTAAAAGGTACAAGTGGATACGATGGTATACCTGAAGAAGTTAAGAATGCTTTTTTTGGTTTATTTGAGCTTTTAGATAGGGCTTTTGAAAATAATAAAAACACAGAGGGGAGAGGTATTGTAAAATCCTTGTCATCTGATGGGAAGTCAATTTCTTATGATGACGGGGGTTTGTCAAATATGCTTACCACAGTTGCAAGTATTGACCCTATAAGGTCAAATATGATAAAAGACTTGATTAATCAGTACGGTTTAAAACCTCAATTAGCTTTAATTTAAATATGATATTCAAAGATTTAGGATATACTGGTGTGAGAATTACAAAAACTAGCCAATGTGAAGTTTTGGATGGTGAAGTTGTCGGCAACCCAGAATCTACTATTATCTTTGATAATCTAACTTTACTAGAGAATTTTAGCAGAATAGAGGAATCCACTCCCTTGGAGACAGGTACAAATAGAAATCAAGACATGAAAGTATCTATACTTAAGGCAGATTATAAAGACTTTACTTTTGATTTGAATACACCCCTAGAGGATTTAGAAATTAAATTTAATTTATCTAAAAAACTACAAGGTGTGCCTTTTGATGATACTTTAGGAGATATAGTAAAGTGTAAAGTGGTTGACATATACGAGACTGGCTTTGATATTCTTAAATTAATTGTATTTAAAATAGTCACTTTAGAATAATAAAAATGTATAAATTTATAGATACAACCCCAGACGGGATTAGTAAAAAGATTATAATAGAGATGATTAAGAAAGACTTCAAGCCAAGGGTGGAGAAAAATAAGAGTAGAGTTATGAAAGAGGCGACTAAGGGTCTTAAACAAGCCTTTAGTAAAAATAGCTTTGTGAGAAACCCTATTGATACTGGGGAGAGTAGGAAAAAAAGCTATGCGAGTATAATTAGCTTTTTAGACAAGGTAAATCTAAATTCTAATTTAATGACCTTTGCAAAGATGTACACATTTACACCTACCATACAAAGGAAGTTTTATGAGAATGGATGGGGTTCTAATGAAAAATATGGGCTTAGAAATCCAAGAAGGGAACATCAAAAACGAGACGGGCTGAAATTAATGAAGAAACTAATTAGCTAATGATAGTAACAAACTTAAATAAAAGAAACAATAACCCGTTTGACTTAGAGCAAGCTTATGCCAAGGTAGTCAGGCGTTTAGTACAAAAAAATGAATGCCCGATTACTTTAAGTGATATAGAGGCTAAAAAACAAATTCTAGCTTTTGTAGATAGGCCATACTCCAAAAGACAAGCTTCATCTATAGACAAAGCTTTATTTGTCAGTGTTATTTTTGACCCTAATGAAGAGGTGAATATAAAATACATAAATAAGCAAAATAAGGCTGGAGGTTTTAAATCAAAATCTATAGAAGCCGTCTTTACATTACAATTTAGAATTAGCAAGTCAACAAAAGGTATTAGAGATGTTGGAGGCCAAAAGTTTACTGACATAAGAGTATTAGATAATATAGTAAACTTTGCAAGGCATGGCTTAACTTTAAATAATAATAATCAAGATTTAAACACAGTTAGCCTTGAAAATGTAGAGTATGGAGGAGTTAACTATGGTTTTAACTTAAAACTTAGTAATGTAATCTCGGAGACGGGAATCCAAGACGAGGGGTCTTTGACTGGAAGTGATCAATATCAATACTACGTCAAAAATATAACTATAAAAACTATAATTATTATAAATTAATAAATAAATATGAATGTATCAAAAAGTGCTTTTGAGAAAATATTTGTACCAAAAAATGTTAGCCAGATAAAGGATGGTATTTTGTTACAAAGTTTTCAAACAAGAGACAAAAACTTAATCGTGCCAGAGATTAGCTTTGCAGAAAGTACAATTACTGCACTGGGTAGCTCAACTCCTGATACAACTGCGGTTATAAAGGTTTCTAGCGTTCCTGTTGTACCTAAACCCGTTGTAGTTAGTAAAAACAATCTAGCACCGAATAAAAACCCTAACTTAACTGTAATTCCAGAAACTAGTAGGGATTTTTCTATGGCAATCTTAACTGTGCCATCTGCCCCAGATTCAAATACTGGAGTCTCTTTTGTATTTAAAAATCCTTTTGAATTTAAAAGTGAGCAAGTGGTTAGGATTTTAGTAGGAAGTACTGCAAGCACATCAGAAACTATTGATATTACCTTTACTGATAGCGAAGGTGGTACTTTGACCTTTAGCGGTGTAGATGTTGCAACTGGTAAAAACTCTTTAGTATTGAGTTTTAATGACGGCACCGATTCAGGTACCTTTGGAAACAGTGGAGCTAAAGTAGTCAGCGTAAAGGTAGATGGCTTAGATCAATTTAGCCAAGATGATAAACTACAATTTTACTCTATACAAGTTGCAGAATATGAAGGTGCTTTGATAGGTAGTCAAATTAGCTTCCTTATTCAAGATATGTCCGAGTTCCCTGAAATGGAGGGAGAGCTTGCTACAGAAGATAATAGCCTATTAGGTGCTATGAGTTTACCAACGGCTACAGATTCTACTATGGACATTACAGTACCACTTGTAAAAGCTAGCTTGGCTCTAAAAGGTTCCTTCACAGGCAACTTACCATTTATGGAGGTCACCTCCGAGACTGTCATGAGAACTGGTAGCCTAAATGCGAATAAAGAGGCTGTAAACCTATTTGTAGGTGTAGACCCAAAGAATATAGCTCACGTATCTATTAATGAAGTAGCCCAAGGCAGAATTGAAAGTAGTAGTGCTAAAGCTAAAGAAAGTACAAGCTCCTATTTTGTAAATACTGGAGGCACTGCTCAATTTAGCGATTCTTATGCTGAAAACTCTGTAGTAGTTGCAAGAGTAAATGTAGCTACTACCATCCCTACCATCCCTATGGGTACCGTAGACACTCCCTTCCTATTCCTTGCAACCATGATTTACACCTCGGATACTGGAAACAAATGCATTAAACACATAGATAATGCATACGTAACTGGTACTAATGCAAATGTAGGTGGAAGTGCTGGCGGAGTTAACTTATCAATCAAATCAGTTAAAACAATTGATCCTTTAACTGGTAATGCTAAATCTGGATCAGAAAGTATAACCTAGTTAATTATTAACTAATAAGTGCTTATTAAAGACTAATTATCTTTTTTAGGCACTTATTTAAAACATGAAAAAAGAAAATGGTAATTGAAAATAACACAAATAAACTTGCGGAAACAATACAAGATAATCTAAAGATTTTGAATAGGGAAAAACAAGATTCAGTTAATAAATTTATAGATTTGACTACTAAGGAAGAGCGTTTGCTTGAAGAAAAAGATGTAGCTTTAAAAAATACAATCACAAATAAAATAGTTGATGTAATTAATGAAGGTATTGAAAGTTATCAAGATATTCATGCAAATATTAAGGTATTCATAGAAAAGCTTAAAAAGATAGGCTTTAATTTAGAAAAAAATAGTTTGATAATTAAAAACTCTGTAAAAGGTCAAAGATTGAAAAACTATTTATCTATTATTAATGAAAAGCTAGAAAGTAATGAGCAGATGTCCGAGCTAGAAACAATGCACCCCGATGATATTAAAAGGATGACAGAGATGGAAACTAGCCTTAGTTCTATGCTTAATAGAGTGGAGAAAGCAGACGAAGTTGCTCTTAGCTTAATGCTTAACGGTTTAAAACCAAAGATTGAGACCTTGGATAAAAAAAGAGATTTAGATTTTAAGGAAACTTCAAACAAATTATTGTTTTATGCGGAAAGTACATATATCCAAAGTAGACTTTCTTATTTAGAAGCGGAAAGACAAAAACAATACTTAAATGAGGTAAGTAAGGAAGCCAGAGTTCAAACCGAGGAGACTATTGAAGAGTATCAAAACAAATACATTAAACATAAAAACGAACATGAAGATTACATAGCACAGTTAAGAAGCTACTATAGCTCTACATTTGATATTAAGTACATTACTGATGCCAAAAAGAGAAAGTACACTACAGATTTACAAAAGAATTTAGACAAGACAGATAATGAGACTATGGAGTTTTACAAAGCATTTACAAAAGTCTTTGATCTCACCCCTGAAAATTACAAAGAATTTATGGATGAGGAGAAAGGAAGCAATGGGTATTTTGAATTAGACCCTGAAAGTCAAAAAAACATTATGGAAGATTTGAGTATGGATGACATGCAAGAGATAATACAAACTATTTACAAAATAAATTCTAACTATCTACAGAGGGCTTTTTTTATAGAATTGATTCAACAAATCAAAAATTAAAATTACCCAATAACTCTAATGCCAAAAAAACAAATAGTAACTTTTCTTTAGAAATGATAAATGAAGAAAATGGTATGTTAAATTATCAATATTTTAAATTAAACTATGAAGATATAGAAAAGTATACAGACCTAGAGTTATTAATCAAAGAGCTAGATAGGATCAACAAAAAAACTAAAGACATATATGATAAAGACTTGGACAGGTACTACTCTTTACTACCATACCAATCAAAAGAAAGTAAACTAAAAGAGCCTACAATTGGAAACTTCATATACTTTGATAAACAAAAATATAAAGACTATTTGATAAATTCTAATCTATTAACACTAGAAAACAAATTTATTAAATACGATCTAGCTGGATTTTATAATACATTTTCTTAATCTATGGCTACTACATATACTACCCTTTTCAATCTTGACGTAAACAAAGCAATTGCCCAACTTAAAAAGTTTGATAGGGCTAAGGAAAAGGTACTGAAAAGTAAAGCTAAAAATGAATTTAAGTTTGATGTAAGTAAGGCAATAAAACAAATCAATAAATTTGATAGAGCTAGAGAAAGGGTTTTAAAAAAAGGAAACAAAGCCAAGCTTGATCTTGATACATCAAAAGCAACTACACAGCTTAAAAAATTCAATAAAGCTAAAGATAAAGTTTTAAAAGACAAGACCAAAGCTAAACTTAATCTTGACACATCAAAAGCAACTACACAGCTTAAAAAGTTTGATAGTGCAAGGAAAAAAATCATAAAAGATAAAAGTAAGGCCAAGCTTAATATTGATACATTAAAAGCAACTACACAGCTTAAAAAGTTTGATAGTGCAAGGAAAAAAATCATAAAAGACAAGACCAAAGCTAGGCTTAACTTTGACACGTCAGGAGCCAGAAAGTCTATTAAGAGTTTAGAAAAGCTCTCATCAAACACAGGAAAACAATCGGGTGTAAGTTTTGGCAAGCTATTCACTGCTAATTTGTCTAGCTTCTTAACTGGCTCGGCTATTATCGGTGTATTTGATGGACTGGCTAACTCTATTACAGACTTTGGTAAAGGTGTATTTAATACTTTCACAAATGTAGACGAGCAGATGGCAGACATCCGAAAGACAACTGGATTAGTTGGAAGTGAGTTAAAAGAAATACAAATTGATGTATTTAAAAAAGGGAGAGGTACTCGTACAACTAATGAAGATTTGCTAAAGATAGTTGAAGTCGGGGGTAGGCTTGGCATATCAGAAAAAAAAGACCTGTTACCTTTTGTAGAAGGTATCAATAAAATAAATGTTGCCTTAGGAGATGAGTTTGTAGGCGGTGGAGACCAAGCTATAGAAACCGTAGGTAAGCTTGCAGGGTCTTTTGACGAGCTTAAAGGTATCCCTATAGACCAATCTTTAGATAAAATAGGTTCGGCAATTAATGAAGTAACTAGCAATTCTAAATCCAAAGGTGGAAACTTGTCTAACTTTATAGGTAGAATAGGTCAATTACCCGACGCTATTAAGCCATCTTTAGCGAGTAGTGTAGCCTTGGGTGCTGTCTTGGAAGGTGCAAATGTAAGTGCAGAAATAGCAGCAAGTGGAGTTAGTGGCGTAATAAAATCTGCTTCTGGTAATTTAGGGGGGTTTGCAAATCAAATGGGCATTACTAATGATGAAGCTAAAAAACTTTTGAATACTGACCCTGGGCAATTTGTAGTAAAATTTAGTGAAAGCTTGAAGGGTTTAGATGGAGAAGAGCTAGAAGGTACCTTAAAAACTTTGAAAATTGGTACTATGGAAGGCTTGAAGGTAGTAGGAGCTTTAGGGTCAAGGACAGACGAGTTTGGTAAACTACAAGGGATAGCCAATGGACAGATACAAAATGCTACCTCTTTGACTGATGAGTACAATGTAAAAAACAATACTTCACTAGCCAATATAGGCAAGCTAACTAGTATGTTTAGTGAGTTTCAACTAAAGGTTGGTAAGTTTGGAGAGGCTTTTGCAAATAACCTACCTTTTTTGGATAAACTAAGTGGTAAATTGGTAGAGTTTGCCAACTCTGTATTAGATTTAGACTTTGAAAAAGCAGGGGCAGACCTAGGTAAAAAATTAAATAAAGCCTTAAAATCAATCAAACTAGATGGTTTAAAGAATATTTTTAAAGATGTAAAAAATGTTTTCAAAAACATAGATTTTGACGGGATAAAAGGAATATTTGATACTATTAAAAGTAGCTTAGATAGTATAGATTTTAATAGTCTATTTAAATCATTATCTGAATTTGCTGGAGATACTTTATTATTAGCTTCTAAACAAGTTAAAGACTTCACAAATATTTTAGTAGGGCTTGCCCAGCAAGTTGATATACAGACTTTCTTTGAAGGTTTAAAAGTCATTCTTGAAATATACACAAATAATATATTACCTGCTCTTATACCTCTCTTTCAATCCTTTTTTGAATTATCAAATGCTTTCTTTTTGGCAGTGGCTAGCTTTGGTATGCCAATCTTAAATGCCGTAATAGGTGCCTTTAACTTTTTGGCTACTAATGTGTTCCCTATCTTGGCTGGAGTACTTACAGATACACTATTACCATCTGTAAACCAGTTATTCAGTACTTGGTCTACCACTTTTAATAATTTATTACCAATACTTAAACTTGTAGGTTATGTAATAGGTGGAGTTGTAGTAGGAGCTGTTGGACTTTTAATAGCAATACTTGTTGGACTTTTTGTAGTATTTGCAAAGCTAGTTGCAGTTGTTTTAAATATTGCAAATGTATTTGGAAGTGTAGGTAATGCCATTACTGGGTTTGCAATAAATGCCGTAAAATCTATAGGCGATTTTGTTGCAAAAGCTGGCGAGTTTTTCAGTAATCTAGTATTAGATATACTCGGATTTTTGACTAACTTAGTTATGGATGGAGATGCCAAGTTTATTGAATTTTCTACCAATTCACAAAACAAAATCGTTGAAATGAGTACGGGCTTGGGGAATACATTCACTGGCTTGATAGACAATATAATTAATCTACTTAGCCAGCTTGTATTTGATTCTATAGCCAAGATTGGAGAGTTTGCAAGTGGCATGGGTGAAGCCTTTATGAATGCCAAAGACACTGCCATAGAGGCTCTTAGCTCTCTACCTAGTGATGTTGTAGCCGTGATAACCAATGTAGCTAGCCAAGCTTTAAATTCGGCTAAATCAATAGGTGTAAATATAGGTGAAGGTATGGCTCAAGGTATAAAAAGCAAAGTTCAACAAGTTGCAAATGAAGCCGAAAGAATGGTTACCAATGCCTTAAAAGCTGCTAAAAGTGCCTTACAGATTAGGTCACCATCTAGGAGAGTGAGAGACGAGGTAGGTAAAAACTTTGTTTTAGGAATCCCTTCAAGTATAGTTAAATACGGTGCTATTGCTTTTAAAGCAGTTAAAAACTTTAGTATGAATACCCTAGGCACTGCTAAAAAGGTCTTATCAGAAGATTTGAATATAGGAATGAGCAAGATAGGCAACGCAGATATACCAAGGCCAGCGAGTAGACTAAGTAATTCAAATAATCAATCTAATGTAACTAACAATAATCAAAGGTCTATAACTCAAAACAATAGTATAACTATACAAAGTAATCAACCTAATGACACGGGAGATGCTATTTTACAAAGACTAAAATTAATCAGTACTTAAATGTTAAATTATAAAACTATTAAATTTTTAGATAATCAAAGTAGAGAGCTTATAATTTCAGACTTTCAAACTGCCCTTACTAATTATAATACTATTAGTGAAGGCATAAACTTGAAAGCCCCGTCTCCTAAACTAGATGTAGTCAAAATACCTGGGTCGGACTTTGGAGAAGTTGCTAACATAAGTTATGCGGGGCGTTATATACGTATAAATGGACGTTTTGTTGATTACACGGGCTCGGGAGAGGCTACTAGGGATTCAATTAGTTATTTAAAAAGCTTTGAAGGTCAAAGGGTACGTGCGGAGGTTTATTTTGGAGCTGATAATATTACAGAATCTAAAAAAACATACACGGGAGAGGGTACCATTCATGAAGTAAGTACATTAACTCATAATCATGAAAATGAATATAACTTTTTACTTAGTTTGTTTATGCCAGCTCCTTATTTCTTTGGAGATACAGTTACAGATACATTGTTTTTAGGCACGGGAGGACGTGGATACGGCAAGAGTTACTCTTTTGGGTACAAGCCAAGCGGAAGCTTATCAGTAATCAACAATGGAGATGCTACAGGGTTTGTAAACTTAAGGATTAAAGGTCCTGCCCAAAACATAGAGATTAAGGGTAATGATACAAGCTTTATTTTGGGTACAATATCAAACCCTTTTACTATACAAAGTAATGAATTTGTAGATATAGATAGCCAAAATCAAATAGTTATAAGTAGTAATAATGCAAATATAACCGCACAGTCAAACAATATTTTTGACTCTTTTAGGATAAAAGCTAAAAATACTTTGAATTTACAAGTGCTGGCAAGCTTAACAGACAAAACTACATCTATCATGACTACATTGCAAACCCCTTTCATACTAATTGACTAAAACATGGATATAGGCACAGTAGACTACAAAATTACAGTTATTAAGGATAGAACAAGCACAGATTCAGGCACAGTTATAAATAACTTGTCAGTGTCTACGCTTAGCTATGTAGAAAGAATAAACAAATTAAGTAGCCTGAGTTTTAATATAGTTTTGAATGGAGTAAGCCAATTAATAAAAGATACCTTTTTAAACTTCAACCCTGAAATTGATTTAATAGATTTAGAATTGATTAGAAATGATAAACTAATAGGTTTATTTGAATTAGTTAGTGTTAATATACAATCTAAGGGTGAAGGGCAAGGTACTATTGATACGGCTAGCTGTGAGTGTACAAATAAAATAAATACTATATTAAATAGTAGGTTTATAGGTAGGAATAGCCAAGGCATGACTTTTGAAGATTTTAGTACTAATATTTTAAGTATTTCAAATAATGTAGTTACTGTGGATAATGCCAATGATGAGTTAGATTTGTTTGTAGGTAAAACATTCACAAATATTACTTTGCAAGGCTTAGTAAACAGTGCCGACAATGGAGATAATGTAGTTATTGATGTAGATACTCTAAACAATCAAGTGACTTTACAAAACAATGTAGATGATCAGGCTATGGCAAGTGGTACCCTTAATTTCTTTGCATTTGAAGAGGATGTATCTTGGGGTATTGTAGACAAAATAATGAATGATACAACCAGTACCCTTTTTAATAATGTGACTACTACCCTATTACAAGTGAATGGTAATATAACCTTAGGCAAGCTAGAGAAAACTTTCAATAAAAAAAATCGTGACTATTCACAAAAGAAAAATAGAACTGCCTTGGCTAGTATCCAAAACTTAACTAAAACTATTGATAACAATTTGTTTTTAGATAAAGATATTCTAAGTATAAATAATAATCAGGTAACCATAGAAGATGATGATTATAATATAAATTCAACCATGGCTACTTTATCAATAACTGGCACAGATTCAAACGATGGAGTATATGATATTTTAAATATTGATAATACAAACAATATAATTACAATAGATACTAATCTAACTAGCCAAGGTCAACAAGGTATCTGTACAGGTAAAAATAAAGATAGAGTAAGGGGCTTTAGAATATCCCCCAATTTAAAAGATACAAATCGTTTTGTTTTTGATTATTTTTCACAGATAGGGGAAGAAACTGGGGTAACTTTTGGCAGAAATGACATTAGTAGTGCCAATATACTTTTATCACAAAAAGCTAGAACAACCTCGGTCATTGTAAATGGTAATGGCTTGTCATCAGTGACAATAACTACAAATGATTTACAAAACCTTAATAAGTTCGGGTTTAGACAAAGGTCAGTTAGTTTGACTAACGAGCCAGATACAAATATTTTAGCACAGTTTGGAGAAAGACAACTAGGCGAAGGTTTAAACTCTCAATCAGAAGTAGCTATTAAATTATCAAATAATAACCCTAAGATTGGATTGTTTACAGCTGGGGATATTGTAAATATTTTGTATACAAATAGGGGTGTGGACGGGTTAGAGATTAGAGATTTTGTGATTGACAAAAAGGTAAGAATAGTAGAAACTAGCATTAGTTTTAATGTTAATTCTAAAATAGAAAGTGCTAGTATCAAAGTTACAAACTTTTCAGGGTTTTTGGCACCTAATAAAAATACTAGTGATAGCTCGGAAGCCTTAGCTAATAATCTTAATAGATTAAATAATAGGGTGACCAATTTAGAAAATAATTAAAAAATAAAAATGCCAGTTTCAATATCAAGTAGAAATAACTATTCAGTAAACTCTGCTAATCAAATTACTTTTAAGGATGACAATATTTTAGATAAAATAGTTATTCAAAATCAGGGAGTGTTAACTTTAGGCAACACAGGCTTAGTAGTTAGTGAATTGGCTATACCCTCTCAAGGTGTAAAGGTAAGTAGTGGCTTTTTTGCTATGTCTTTTGATAATGATAAAATCTTAACTGGGCATTTTGAAAATGAAGCCAATGTAACTGAATTTCAAACAGTTAGCCAAGTTCAAAGTACAACTACCAATAGCTTCCCTACTACTAATTATGCAGATATTTCAGTAGGTACAAATATTTTAGTATGTATAAGGTATAATCTACTCTCCAATGCAGATGTAGACCCTACTATAGTCTGTGTGGTTGGCACGGTGGGTAATGACCCGAATATAACAAATAATGCAAACTCTAATGAGATTTATTATTTACCTATAGCTAGAATAGTCAAAGCTGGGGCAGTTATCCTAGACGCTCACATAGTACAAAGTGGTACTACCAATGATAACTCCGCACAAGTCATTTATCCTTTAGCAAATATTAGCGGAGGAGGTGGAGGAGGTGGAGGAGGCACTCAAGACGCCGTACAGCTTACTAGTCAAAATGGAGTGGTAAATTGGGATTTATCAGATGGTAATTACTTTCATTTACTCTTAACAGAAAATACAAGATTAAATAACCCCGAAAATATACCTACCCAGCTTACCAAAAAAGGCATAGTTATTTTAGAAGTTACTCAAGATAGCACGGGAGGGTTTGATTTTAATGAGTTCGGAGAGACTATCATAGATACAAACGGCATAAACCTTATACTACATCAAAGTGGCAACACTATAAGGTTTACCGTGGACGGTGGAGATTTAAGCAATGTAGCAGTTGGCCAGCAGGTAATCATTACAGGTGCAGGTAATGGAAAAAATAACGGGGTTTTTTTGGTAGTGAATACAGACAACTCTACTTTTATTGAAATTAATAACCCCAATCGTACAGACAACACAGATGATGAGATAAATAGCACGGCAACTTACAAAGTAATTAAAAGTGTATTTGTACCAGAAAATAGTTTATCCACTATCAGCTTGTTAGGATTTGCACCCAATCAAAAAAACTATTTACAGTTTGGAGTTAGAGGCGATGGTAAATTAGATTTATTTACAAATAGACCTTTTGGCTTTGAAACTGTAGACAGTGCTAATAATCAAATAATTTTAAACCTTTAATATATGTCAATAATATTCCCTTTATTTGGTACAGGTACACCCCAAGGTACAACTACAGATGGCTATTTTTTGGAAGGTACAGATTTAAAAAGAATCAAATCAGAATCTTTTGAAATAGATACTTTATTTTCAAATGTGAATGGTTTTTTTGTAGATACAAAAGAAAATTTATATACAAGTGAGGGTGGTAATGTAAAAAAATATGTTAAGAATTTTCGTACTGGAAACTTTAATCTAGCTTGGCAAGCTTCAGGTGGATTTACTGGGGGCAATACATTAAGTACAAATCAAATTGATGAAGCTAAATTGTTTGCATATCCATTTATTTCAGATTTTCAAAATGTGGCCATTGACTCTCAATTTAATTTTTATTTTAGAGATACTACAGATAGTAACAAACTAAAAAAGTATTCTGCAGGGGGGCAACTAATTACTAGTACTAGTAGTGATATAGGAGCTTTTGCAATCAATAAAGATGGTATTTTTAGCTTTTCAGGTAATACAGTCACAAAAAGAAATTTGAGTGGCAACTCCATATCTAGCTTTACAGTAACGGGTACACCTACGGCTTTAGGTTCTAATCAAGTATTTGTTTTTGAAATAGATTCTTTTGTTTTTGTAGGCACTGGGTCTATTGGAGATACTGGCTTTAACACTGCACGTGGGTATAATTTAGCAACTGGAATTGAAGCTTGGAGTGTAGATAGAATAATTGGACGCAACAAGGACTATGATTTTACTTCTGAAAGTGTTGTTTATCAACATGATTTTGTTTCTATGAAGAATGGTAATTTACTTATACGGTGTGGTGTAAGATTTGATGATGTGGTAGTAGGAAATAATCAAGGAGAATCTTATAATGGCTACTTGCCTTTTTATGGCTATATTTTAATTAGCTCAACTGGGCAGATCTTACATGAAACACCTAAACTTAGATTTACTGGAGCCATGAATAATAGTATAAATATTGATTTGTTAGATTCAGATGTAGACTTCAATGTAACAGACCCTGCATATCAAGGAACTCCTTTTAATCAATACCTTTACACCCAAGGAGCCAATTCAGACCGATCTAGGCTAAACTTTTAATATACTTTGTTGACTACATTTATATTTTTATTTACATTGTATTTACTTTAAAAATTAATGTAATTTAATATGCGGAAAATAACTAGACTAGTCACCGAAAGTTTAAGAGGTAAAAATAGGTTTGGGCATAGAATACGATTCGGAGATAGGGGTGCAAGGCTCACAGTCACAGAAACACCAGACGGCAAGCTAATCACTGAAAATCAAGAGACTATTGAAGAAAAAGAATTTTTTGATAAAACCGTAGGTATATTAAAAGACAAAAAAGATAGTTTCAGTATTGACGACATAGAGATAAATATTGATGATAATAGCCTAGATTTAAAATCATTTTTACCTAAAAAGCTAGCCAATCTTTTGGCTTTCATTGGTATTAGAGATGGTCAAATACCCAAAGAGACCTATCCGCAAATAATGAATGTACAAGATATAGTCAATTTCTATGGCAAGCCAGTAGATAAAAAAGAAAATGAATTTTTATATAATCGTTTGATAGATTTATTTGGTAAAGGCATGGATAAAAACTTCAATGGTGTAATAGGTGAAGGTTTGACCCCAGCATGGCAACACCCAGGGCAAGAAGACAATGAGGATAGTGAAAAAGACGAGCCTAAAGATGAGCCTATTATTGATTTAAGTATTGACTTGTAAAGCGTGTATTGACTTTTTACTAAATATAAGCTATATTAAGTATATGTTTATAAGGTGCTGAAATGGAAGTAAAAGAAGATGATGTCTTTTGTTTTAAAACTTTGCTTTTTGACTATAGATATATACACTTAAACCCAATCTTTAATCATTTTTATATTACAGAGGGTTTTATATGTTTTATATTTCTAAATGAAGTCAGGACAGTTATGGGTATAGGGATAGATAGACAAGAGGCTTTATTTGACGCCATAGATAATCTCTAAACTTTTTTAATGATAGCTAGCCTTTAATTAAGCTAGCTTTTTTTGATAACCACTCTAAATAAGCTTGTTTTTGCTTTATGGACATTTTAGAGGCTCTGTCGGGCAAGTTTACACCCGTGTAGTACTTATAATCAGATTTTGCTTTATTGTGTGCTGTGGAGTAGCTAACACCCCCTTTTTTGTAATACTTCATTACATAGAAATTAATAGTAACTCCTATGTCATTTTTAAGTACGCCTTCCTTCCATTTATATTCTTTTTTAGTTTTAACCTCCAAGTCTCTATTTGCTAGTTTGGTATTTTGACTCTCCAAAAACTTATTTCTATTTTCTAGCTTTTGAATAGTTAGAGTATTTAGTTTTAAAAGGTCTTGTATGGTAAGCTTTTTTGGTATGGTGTGATCATTAAATAATTTGTCTAGTTGCTCATTAGCATAAACTTCAAAGTCTACACTTATCCACTCCGCAAATTTAATAGCTAGTTTTTTAGCATTTTCTTTTTAGCTTTTAAATGTAAATAAAAAAACGGTGAAAAAATCACCGTCTAGTTTTTAGTAGGGCATAATGACCTCTGGCTCTTCTATGTATTGATAGTTATCACTGTTTAGAGGCTCTTCTACCTCTTTTATAGGTTGTCTATTAATCATTTTGTCAAACTCTGTCTCGGTTGGTTGTTGTGGCACTATACGGTCTTCCTCATCATCTACACCAAAAGATTGTGGCTCATCATTTTTAGGTACGGCTACAGTACTTTTAATAGGTTGATTACTTTCTATCAAAGAATTGTTTTTTACCCATTCTTCATGTGTTTTAATTATATTTTCTAAAGTATCTAAATAGACCTTAGTTTTTTTAGCCAGCCATACAGGGTGTGATTGTACTCTGCCATCTTCGGATAGGATAGGGTGACCTTGGTCATCTACCACAGGTTCAAATTTAGGAATTACTATTAAGTTACTAGGCTGTTCATATTCAGGGTTATCATGTTTAAAATTAACCCTTTTTTGTAGAGACTTCCCATTTTTATCTTTAACTAAAACAGTTTGTCTATATTGACCAGCTTTGTCTTTAAATGTGTAGCCTTCAAAAGTTATCCAATTAAAATCAGTGAGATTAGCAAGCTTGGATACAACTATTTCAAATATCTTGCTCTTTTTATTGATTACAATAACTCCCCTTCCTAGCTTGCCCTTTTTATATGCGTTTAGCTCTATATAAAGGTTTTGTACAAAAAAGGGTTTACCAGCGGAAGTTTTATATTCGTTGACCTCTCCTAGAGTTATTTTTTTTATATAACCAGCTACTTTTTTAGAAGCATACTCATCTTGCTCAGCTTCCCGATTGTATTTTGTAAAAACATATTTTTTAGCCACTTTACCAGTGTAATCATCTTTTACTTCAAGTGATTTGAAGTTGTAGTAGTTTGCTTTGACTACGTTTTGCTCTAATTCTTTATCTGTAAACATATTGTATAAATAAACATTATTTTAAAAAGTAGGATAAAAACCTACCTATTAATAGTAAAAATATTATTTATAATTGTCAAGCGGTACTAAGTTTGTGGCTTATTTATCACATAAAAGCAAAAAACCCACTCTTTACAAGTGGGTTTAATGACTAAAAACAATTACAATTTTTTAGGCCTTCAATAGAAAAAAGACCTATTAAGGTTATATATCAATTATTATTTTTAGTCAAGAAATAGAAAAAGATAAAAAATTATATACATTTTCTTGACAAAAACTTTTTTTAGTTATATAGTTATATATGATTTGGTTTTTAATACTAAATCATTTTTTAAAAAATTGTATTTAAGTTGCTTTTTTAAAATTTACACGACTATTATATATAGCCCCTCTTTGAGGGGTTTTATGTATTTACACAAAACCACTTGACAGAAACTATTTTTAAATGCATAGTTGTTTTTGATTTGGTTTTTAATACCGAATCAGCTTTATAAAATCAAAATAGTTATTAATAGATAATATTAAAAGTCTTAAAATTCTATAGTATTCAAGACTATTGGTATTATACTACAATAGAAGAACCGCCTTAGGGCGGTTTTTTATTTAGTGTTTAACATGATTATTAATGACTAAACGAGCTTGTTGGAGCAATTCTTCAATATTTTCAGGATTTGCAGACTTCATAAATGGCAGGTATTTTTGCATGTATTCATTACCATCTTTAAATTGTTTTAAATACCTTATTGCAACTGTGTTTTTTTGTTCTTCCAACATACCAGTAAGAAGTTTTATTAAAATATCTAATTGCATGAATTTCTTTTGATCAGGTGGCAACTCTGGAGGCACTTCCTTTTTAATTGGTTTTATTAGTTCTGGAATTTCTATTTTTATTTTTTGAGATATTGGAATTTCTTTATAGCATACCAAAGTATTGCATGCACTTTGTATTCTATAAATTAAACTTTCAGAATAGATGGTTTTTAAATCCTCTAAGGGTTTATTACAAATTACAAAAAAAGGTAGGCTATTTTCAATTCTATAATCCATTATCTCCGAAAACAAAAGCTTTCTATGGTCACTTACTGAATCAATTTGTAGGTCATCAATAATCAATAAAAAACACTCTTTGTACTCTTTGATAGCTAATCTACCTTGGGTTTTTGTGTGTATATCCTTACTGTACGAGCTAGTAGATTGTTTACAAAGGTCATTAAACCCTACGTATCTTATATCAATGTTTAAGCCGTTTGTAGCTTCATTTAGGATGTTACAAGCTAATTGTTTAGCTTTGAAAGTTTTACCTGTACCTACTCCTCCATGGATGTATAAACTCATGTATTGGTTTGCGTCTTTGTACAAATCAGTTGCTTGTAAGTACCTTTTAATATCAATATTTTCTTTTGTTAAGAACATTTTTAAGTTTTTAGTTTTAAGTTTTTAAAAAAATTGTATTTTAAAATTGATTGTAAATCATTCTTGTCTATTTGTCATATATTTTGAAAATGTGGGGTTTTTTGCGAATATACTCCCCAATTTAGACATCCCGCAAGTGCTATTAGCTCTGTTTTTCCATTGCCTAGCATGGTGTAACGATTCAGAGCTAGGTCGTGCCACATATTCACTTTTAACATTGAATTTAACCGATTTGTTTTGTCTTTTCTCCGTCTCCTCTTTTCTAATTTTTTCATACTTTGTGGCTAGAGCCGACTGCTGTTCAAACCTAGCTAAAAGGTAGGCTCTCTCCGCTTCTTCTTCCTTTTCATCTACGATTTTGTCTTTAAATTTGATTTGACTAGGGTGCCATATACCAGGCTTCAAATTAGTGTCTTTGTAGCCGTTTGAGTAGGATTCTTTTTTTTGGTAGTAATCTTTGTATTTGTTTCCTGTAAAGCGACATGAGGTCTTGCCCGGTCCCGTATTATTGTAGTTTTTTTTTGAGTAACTGCCTGAGTAATCAGTGTCATTATCCGATTCACTCGGGTTTTCCCGATCCCTCCGCTTTTTAGCCGATTTCTCGGCTCGTTTTCTAGCTTTTAAGAGTTTCAAATTGTGTAAGTTCATGTTGGTTAAGTACTCAATAACACTAGTCAGCTTGGCATTTGGATAGGAATCGTAAAACATTTTAAGACGGAACTTAGTGTCTTCCTCATCCATCTCCTTAAAGTATTTTTCCTTAGCTTGCGTGAAGATAGAACTTTCAATCATGCCTTGAATTTTTGCCTCAAATATATTTTGAGTTGACTGCTCCGATTTATTTGTGTCTAAGGTGTGCATTTTAGCTTGACCTTCATATTCAAACTTTTTTTTATTTTTTTTAAAAGATATAGATTGAGTTTTGCTTATATGATTATTACTTAGCTCAAGCTCACTGTGTATATTGTAATTTTGTACTTTTGATATTCGGGGATCCTTGCCATGGATATATCCTTTATTTTCCACATTATAGGTTTTCAAACCTTGACTTTCAGGTAGTATTTTATTGATATTTGAAATGTCATTTAGGATGTAATAACTACCATTTGCACGTCCATTTTCTCCTCTCCTCATTTCATATCTTAAGTAGCCATTTTCTCTTAGCTCTTTTAAACCTTTGGAGATACTACCCTTTCTTTCTTTAGTTTGGGTTTGGATTCTGTGAGTTGCAAATTCCCAGTTTTCAGGTTTGGAATGAATATACGCCCAAAGACCTTTTGCTTTCAAGCTAATATTGGTATCACATAAAATAATCTTAGGCACGGGAGTCCAGCCTTTATATGTTTTTTTCTTAGTTATTATATAACGCATACCATTTGGCTTGCCTTGCTCATTAAACTTTGGCTTATATGATAAAAACCCTGCACCTCTTAGCTCTCTTAGACCACTTCTAATACTAGCTTCACCTTCCAGCATTTCTTGCTGTATTCTCCAAACCGCAAAATTCCAATTTGAAGGTTTAGAGTTTAGGTAAGTTAAAAGTGCCTTAGCTTTTAAGGTTAGGGTTTTATCGTTTAAAATACTGTTAGGGATGGGTGTCCATCCTACTTGCTTTGTTTGATTAATCTTAATCATACTTAAATTAATTTATATATTTTATTTATTCAGGGCAACAAAAAAACCGCCTCTGATATTGTTGACTAAACCTAATAATAAAAAAACTTATCCTTATTATATTGTACGAAACGGTTAATTTGTAACTAATATGATTAAAATGAAGCTATCCTATATACAATGTGTTAAAACATTTATAAGATAAATTCATAATAAGAATATGTTTTTTTTTAGGTTTAGTCAATACCTCTTTGCAAGAGGTCTTAGTATGATTAAAAATAATTTTTATATTCTAGTCAAGGGCTTTTCTATTTTTCTACATATCAAGTCTGTGGTGACCTGATAAAACTGCCTTTTAACTCCCGTTCTTTTACCTTCACCTTCTTTTAAAAAGCCGTTTTTAATTAGCCTGTCCACGCTCTTTTTAACCGTAGAAACTGACGCCCCAGTTTCATTTTTTATCTCTTCATAGAAAAAAGACCTTTCTTTTTTTTCATCTGCCTTTGAAATTATGGCTAGAAGTATCACAAAATCATAAGGTAGTATATCCCCTGATTTTATGGTATTTAGTGTTAAATTTCTAATTTGTATCATTTTTGTGCATAAAAAAAACCGCCCTCACACAAGACGGTACTAAGTGATTAAATTTAATCTAAAAAAATGTCCAGCCCATGCCCAATACTAAAATTCTTTATAATCTATATCTTATCTTATGTCATTAAAGACAAATTTTTAAAAAAAATGTGTGATTAATATTAAAATAATTAATTTTTTTTGTTTTGTCAATAGTACTTACTCCAAATAAAAAAACCGTTATAAACGGTTTAGTAATCAGTGAATAAACTTATTGGCAAAACTAACAAATAGCATGCCTTAACTATATTAAAACTTTAAAAGCTTTTTGTCAAAAAAAACATGTTTTAGTTGTCTAAAAATCCGTATTTGTACACCTTAGGCCTTATTTCAGTAGCTAGTATCTCTAGCTTGTCTTTTAGATTATCATATAGTTTTTGATATTCTAGGTCTTTACTTTTGCTATTCATAATACCTTTTGAGTTGAAACCTTGAAAGTGTTGTCTTATATCATGTAGGGAGTAGTTAGGATTGGAGCCATCCTTTGCATGGTAATATTTGTATACTTCTAAACCAGCCTTGAATACATCCTTAGCCTCTTTAGAAAACTTCAAAGGCTCAGTAGGGGTCATGTCATTTTTACATTCAAAAAGCCCGTCATTATCTTTAGGAAGCTTGGCATTCAAAAAGTTAGTCATAAAATTACTTTCAAACTTGCCTTTGGCTCCCACTTCCTTTTCTGTGAATGGTATCCAGTGATTAACTCCTTCCTTGGCATTTATTCTATTTTGTGGATGGAAGAGAGTACAAGCCACACAGTTATTTTGAAACTCCTTATCATCCTTCCAAGTTAGGGGTTTAGTTTTTGGATGTGTGAAGTAGTCGTCAGTATTTAGCCATGTATGATTAAATGAATGCCTGGTAGTTAAGTATACAGATATGGGTAAAACATTTCTTGGAGTAACTATAGTATACACATGCTTGTTTATTTGAGATTTAGATAATTTAGAATTTAAAAATACACAATTATTATGCTGAATTAATATACCTCTTAAAATTATATAACCTATACCATCACCTTCTTTATCATAGTATTCCCTTAACCAGTCACTAATTGTTTTTTTACTCTCTGCACTGTATTCTTTTTTAGTAGGGTGTGTAAATTGGTCAATATCATTAAGCCACGTATGATTAAATATATGCCTAGTAGTTAGGTATATACAAGTTGGTAGTATATTCTCTTTATCAATCCAAAGTCCGATTGGATAAGGCATTTGATTTTTATTGTTTAAAATATATATAAACTTGCTAAATTGAAGGCTATTATTATTAGTACCAGCTATCCAACCTATATACTCACTATTATTATCTGTTTTATACTCCCTTAACCAATCACTAATTGCTTTTTTACTCTCCGCACTATATTCTTTTTTAGTAGGGTGTAAGAAATGATCATCATGATTTAGCCAAGTGTGATTTAATAAGCGTTTTAGAGTTAAGTATATACAAGTAGGTAAAAGATTTTGCTTATCAATCCAAAGTCCGATTGGATAGGGCATTTGATTTTTATCATTTAAAATATATTTTAATTCACTATGTTGAAAAGTGTTATTACCAGTACCAGCCATCCAACCTATATATTTACTATTATTATCTGTTTTATACTCTCTTAACCAATCCCCTATACTTTTCTTATCCTCCGCACTGTACCCTTTTTTATTATTGCCTTTGCTTATGTACTGATCTGTGCCTTTAATCAATTTGTCTAGCTCACGCCCGACTATACGCTTGCCCTCCTTATCAAAAACATCCAAGGCTACTTTTTTCATTTTTTCTTTAATAGACAAATCCCACATCAAAAAGCCAATTGGGAATTTACCTTTTACATTGTAAAAAGTATCTGAAGGTACTACAAACCCATCTAAAAACTTAGCTTTAAAGTAATTTCTAAACCCAATAAAACTTTTTGAATTTAGATATTTTACGCCAGTAAAACAAGCCAGTTTACAATTGGGTATATACTTATATATTCTAAGAAAAAACTGTACGTACAACTGATTTACACCCACACCCACCTTGTCAAAAAACTCATCTCTTACCTTAGTATCTACCATACCTTTCTTTGCTGACCCTCTTGCATTTGAGTTTATCAAAGATTTATCACTTGGCTGTCCATACGGTGGGTTTATGTAGATTAAAAGCTTGCTACTCTTTACGGGGTCTTTGATTATCTCTTGCAAGTCTAAAGGTAAATTATCAAAACTGTCATTTAGGAAGTCAAATTGAAAGGCGTTATTTTTGGGTATATCAAATCTTTTTCTAATAGTTTCTACTTCTCCAGCTTCTAAAGTAGAAGCAAACACTTTTTTGTAATTATCCAAGCCTTCTAAAAGGTTACCTGTACCACTGGCACAATCCCACACATAATAGTCTTTTTGCCAATTTTTACCTAATGTTTTTAAAATATATTGTTGAGATTTTTTTACCCAAATACTAGGGGTGAAAAAGCTACCTGTTCTGATTCTTTTTTCTGCTTTCATTTATTTGTATTTAAATAGTAATCCGCACTAAGGAAAAGAAAAAAACTTAGTGCGGATAGTGTTGGGCTGACATACGTGTGATCTACTAGTTAATCACGTCCAAAGTGTAAAATTTTTTAAGTTTTAAGTCAAGCTTTCTTTTTTAGAAAAAAACTCCTTACCTGAAACAGTAAAGAGTAATGAGAAACTATAAGCCATTAAGGATGTCCAATTAAAAATTATACTAAAAATAGACTTATGTCAAGCTCTTTTTTTTTATGAATAATTAATCTAATTTTTATCCCCTACCCTACTTTCTAATTTTTTTTAGCACCCGTAATTTTTCGGTTTATTAGTACACTTTTGAGGGGTAAAAAATCCAATTGTTGACAAAAATAAACAAAAAAATTAAATTAAAAATAGTTAAAAAGATTATTGTGATGGTCGGCCTTATAGACATCCAAAATCTTATTGATTGAATAACTTATTACAAAACAATTTCAACATGCAATTTAAAACATTACAACAAAAACAGTTTAACAAAACAGTGGATTTGTTCGCAGAATTTGACAATATTGCTAAGTCTAAGCTAGACTTGAAAAACTTGACTAATGAAGAAAAATTAAGCTTTTTGAGGGAAGATATAATAGAGTTTGATATACTTAATTTTATAAATAGAAAAAATTATACTCTAGCTTATCATCAAATCCCCCAGATAAACGATGATTTAGTTGATTATTTTGACGGTCTTTTTGCGGACTTGTTTGCAGAGGATAGGAATGAAGAAGCCAAAGGTGCAAGCATGAGACATGAAGATGATAAATACTATACTGGCTATTTTATTAGAAATAGCAAGCCAAACGTCAAAAATCCATCTTGGATGGACATCAGGTCATTAATTGCTAATCATTACCTAAGTAAGGTAGGCTTCAAGCTAAATAATAAATAAAACATACATAACAATTACAATTTAACCCATCTATGAAACTAATTTTTATAAGTAACTCTTTGGAGTTACAAAAAGTCCTAAATAAAAGACTAAACAAGAAGTATCCAAACAAATTTTTTGATAATCACGTAGTCAAAGAAAATGACAAAATAAATTTTTTTGATAATCATTTGAAGTTTAACAAAGCAAAAATCAATCCTTTATTGAATACATAGATAATAGAAAACACTTTATTAAAGAGACAAACACGCCTAAAACAAGTACACGGGCGTGTTTTTATTTGACAAGTTATAAACTTTGTATTATACTTATTAATAGGTATTGAAAATTGAAATATACACATACAAGCTTTTGTGTGTATACTCAGTTTTTAAAAAGCTAAAAACAATTACAACATGGATAAAACAATTAATGTAATAGGTCTCGGGAACGCAGGCGTGAATTTGTACACCTCACTTTCAAAGACTATAAACTCTAAAAATATTAAGTTTATCTTGCTTGAAACAAATAAAGACAAGCTTAATAAAGTCCCAGATAGGGATAATTTAAACAAAATACTAATTGGAGATGGGCTAGGCACAGGTGGTAACCCAGACCTAGCTAGAGAGCTTTTGAATAAACAAAAAGTAGGGGTAATAGAAAATTTAAACGGTGAGTTAAATTTAATATGTGCAGGACTTGGAGGAGGTACAGGTGAAGGATTTGTGAATACAATAGTAGATTGGTCAAAAGAGTTAGGTGTGGTAACCGTGCCTATTATGCTTAGTAAGGATGGAGACTTCATGTCTTTAAAAGAGGTAAAGAGCAAGAGAGTGTCTTATATTGAATACAATCAAGATACAGTCTACTCTAGCAATCCAGACCTAGAAAACCTACCTCCAGATGAGTATTTACAAGTGCCTTTTCAAGGCTATAGGCAGACTATCCAAGCTATTCTAAATATTGTTAATAAGGTAGGTACTATAGCTATTGATATTAATGATATTAAGGCTACATTCTCCAAAGAGGGTAAAGCTATTTCTATTTGTGAATACGCAGACACCTTAGATGAGGTTTTTAGGAAGGTTGGATCAAACCCATTTTTTGAAAATGACTTCAAGGGCAATGCTAAAGGGCTTTTGTTTTTCTTAGAATATCCTGAAAAGTCATTAACTCAAAAACAATTAAATGAGATTAAAAGCAATTTTGGAGATAGTCTATACTCTAAGGTTTCTAGCTTGCAAACCCAAAGTAAATATTTCACTTTAAATGTGATAATGACTGGTTTGAGTGAAGCTATTAGTAGAGAGTACTTTACTGCTAAATCATATCAAAATATGAATGTATCTATTATTAGACAAACTGCAAAGTCTTATTGTACCGTCTAGCACATTCTTAATTTCAAATATACAAACAAAAATACATATGGATAATACACTATTAATAATTGCTATATTAGCCTTGTTTTTTCGCATTTCTTTATCTATTTTTAGAGCTTATAGAAAGAAGCTTAAAAGTATTACTGAATTGCAAGAGGCTAATAAAACATTTCAATTTACTAAGCATTCTAAAAAGCCTCTCGGCATACAAAAACGCATGCTTAACCTCAAACAGTATAAATATAAAAAGTAACATGAAAATATACAAACTTAAAATAGGAACCCAGATATACGATTATATCGTATATAAAAATGGAGATTTTGAATCAACTTATCCACTACTTAATTTTGATATAAGTAGACAGGTAGATTTACAAATTAAAAAAAATAATATAAAAGTTAATCAAATGATATGCTTAACCCCAGAATGTTGACATTTGCTTTTTTAGTTAGTAGTTTCATTTTACCACATTTTATACCCGAACTTGCTTTTTTGTTTTTAGTCATGCTAGCTTATATAACTTATAAGTATGTATCTACCTAAAAGTAGGTCACCACCTCAACTAATCACAATAACAAACCATATTTTAATTAATTAATTATAAAACATATGAAAAACAATAAAACAATAATTACAGTCGCTGTAGTAGTACTAATTTTAATTTCAGGGATTGTAGCTGGCATAGCATTCACCCCTAAAAATGCTAACAATACCCAAAGTAAAACTAGTGAGAGTGGCTCAAATCCACTTTTGGAGATGGTAAAAGGTAAGGGAGAGCCAAAGCTAGACATTATTGAAGATATAGATCTAGTTCGCTTTGATGTTAATGGTAAGCCTATGAAAGATAACGATCTTCTTTGGGCTGAAAAAGATTATAGAGAGGAGGACGGCAAGTCTATATGGACATATACTCGCAAAGGTGTAGTTGGAGAGCTAGTAAGTTCTGATAGAAAAAGCATTGATGAGTTTTCTTATACTTTTGATATAGATATTGAAAATAAAATAGCAAGAGGAGATATGCTTTTTGCAGTAGGCTATTTTAACTCGTCTTTGAAAGAGATATATAAAATTCAAGATTTAGACTATATCAATAGTGAAGAATATACAAATCTTGATTATATAAATTGGAATTATGAAAAAGACTTAATTCCAGTTCCAGAAACTAAATTTAGTTTGAGCGGACTTTCTAAAGATAGCGGGGAAGAACAAACTTGGGATTGTGTTTTTAAATATAATAAAAACTCATTACTAAAGCAAGTTGCAGAGTCAAGCGGTGAAAATATCAGTAACGAAAAATTAAAAGAAGCTAGTCAAGAAGTTATACGTTGTAGTGTTGATAAGTAGGGTTTAAATTATGGTAAAATCTAATATTAGAAAGAAATACTGCAGAAAAAAAGAGCTTGTACTAAACAATACATATGCTAAAAGAATATATGATTTGTACCAAAAAAATCCTCAATCTATTGCCCTATCCGCCGATCAGGTGAAAGACCTGATTAAGGCTAGGGTAAGTAGAGGAACGATTATATATCATTTAAATAAGTTAAAACATTATGGGTTTATACCCAGTCACAAAATAACTAAGAAAAAAATACAAGATAATTATTTTATTTTAAAAAAGAAGCCAAAGATAAGTTCAGGCTTTGAAAATGTCAAAAAGATTGTAAGTTTTGGGAGTAAAATGATTCTTAGGGTTGGCTATTCAAAGAGTAGTGTCAAGCTACTTATAAAAGATTCTAAAATGACAAGTCAACAAGTTCATTACTTTTTAAACTCTTCCGACACGCCTCAATTGTACCTTACATGTCTATACGATTTATTACTTAAGATTAAAAGTATATTAGACCGTGAAGAGGCTTCAAGAGAGCTAACAGTAAAAGATTTTGTGAGTATTTATGATAAAAAGATTTCCAAAATAGAAAATTTTAAAATATTGTTTTTATTTGATAATTGTCTTAACGATCCAGAGTCTCTAAAATACACTAAAGAGCTTGCTGTGATTGAAAAGTTGATTATCAATTTATTTTTTGGTTTTGAATTAGATACTGATGACTTTATAGTGTTTGATTATTTTAAAGTAGTACGTATTGATTTGTTTGCTAAGCTTAGGTTGTATTCGGAGCAAAAATGTACAAAAGAGGAAGTTATAAATATATTAAATACAGCTGATACTTAATAAAAAAAGAGGCTTAAGTGCCTCTTTAATCATGTTTACTTTCTAGGATTCATTTTATCAATCTCTTGTTCTATTTCTTGGATATTTCTTTCTATGTATCTCTTTACATGCCTTTCTATACTTTTATCAATCTCAATCTCTTGTTCTATTTCTTGGATACTTTTTTCTATATACCTCTTTACATGCTTTTTAATACTTTCATCAATTTCTTCTGTTGTATCTGAATTTATATTAAATCCATTCTTCTTCTTCCACTCTTTCCACTCTTTCATTAATTCATTCCACTTTTTGACCCATTCTGAATATGGTTTGTCAAAGTTTTCCTTCTTCCATTTTTTCCACTTTTCCATCAACTCGTTCCACTTTTTTTTCCACTCATCCCAAGACTGTGGATTAATTTGATTTGTATTGTATGTCATAATTTTTTTAAATTATAATGAGTTTTTACTCATAGTGTATTTAACTAAAATAGCTTGTAATTGTCAATAGTATAGGTATGGCCAAAAAAGCAGTTATTATTGCAATTAAGTTAAAAATTCTTTCTAGGTAATTAAGTTTCTTTTGCTCTCTCATGTATTCACCTATAGTTTCTATAAGTTGCTGACTATTTTGATTTTGTAGCTTAATAGTCTTGTTTAAACTATTAATCAACTCACTAGTTTGTTTTTGCCCATTTATCAAACTATTTACAGTTTCCTCCAGCTTTTCTATATTTTCTTTTTTTTCCATATATTTTGTGTATAAAAAAAACCCCTTAAACAAGGGATTATGCACTGTATACTACTTTTAGTTTACTACTTTGTCAATATGTTAAATTAAATTATTAATAATAGCACCGATTAAAGTAACAAAAATCACTCCAACTATCCAGTATAGAGTATTTAGTATCTGTGAATGTTTATTTTTAAATTCAGTGTTTTTTTTAACATTTATTTTTATGTTGTTAATATCCGCACTTTGTAGTTGCATTTCTTCTATTTTCTCCCTTATAGCTTCCATCTTATCCAAAGTCTCTTTTTGTGAAGTTTGCATAATTTCAAGTTGACTTTGAATTTTATTCAAAGCTATTCTCTGGTCTACAACCTCTCCTTGTTGCTCTTCTAGCTTATTTATTCTGTCTTTATTTGACTGTGCATTATTTTCTAAAATTTGTAGTCTTGCTTCTAAATCTTTTATTGTAGTTTTACTCATACTATTCTATGTTTTTATGATCCTTTTCTAAAGTTCTAAGGACTGCTTGTAAAATAAAGATACCTATACCTAAGTATCTAATCAAATCCTTAACAAATGGGTCAAGGGTGTAGTTAGTATCAAATACTAAAAGCAATTCCAAGACTATCGTACATATTTCAATTATTTCTGGTATGGCTATAGCTACGGCACCAACTATCGCTCCTATATTAATTTTAGACTGCCAAAAGCCTATAGTTTCTTTTTGTATTATTTCTTTTTTATCCATGTTTAAAATTTTTTTTTATTATTTTCAGAATCTTCAACTTTTTTACTAATTTTTTGCATTAAACTCATCACTTCAGATAAGCTTTTAGCTATTTCGCTTATACTCATATTTGGGAATGTAGATGTGTCATTTTCTGCTTTATGAATCCTAACAGGCAACTTTTTTGTATTTTCATTTTCAATCTTTGCATGCACAAATTCAAGCTCTTTTTTCATGTCATTCCTTAATTGGTCTACAGCCTTAACTAGACTGTCATAGCTCTCGGCTATACCGTCATTACCTACTTTTCTAATGTTTGTTATATGTTGTAGTTTGTTTAGAGTAGTAGAGTTATTTACAGAGTTTTCAAGCTGACTTTTTAATTTATTGTTTTGTCTTTCATGTCTTAGAGCCAATAGCACGTCATAAAGAAATTCATCAGTTTTATTATTTGATACATTGTCTTGATGTTTTTTAGGTTCTTTTAGAATATCTTGAAACTCACTTATTAGATTCTTTATATTATTGCGTTCCATATTATTTAAATTTATATTATTTTTTTCCTCCAAAAAGATTATTCTTAAACCCTTTGCAAACTGATTAGAGGGGATATTATCAAACTTACAATAAGTAGTTGAGTAGTTTTGATTAAATACCCTTACATTATTGTCTTGTATACTGTCAAACAAGCCTATATGGCCGTATGGATTGTTAGGCGTATCATAAAAGTATACATAATCACCTTTTTGTAGCTCTAAAAAGCTATTTATGGTTTGGGTTTCATACCTACCATACTTTGACACTCCGCCCTTTGGGTCAATACATCTAGCCTCTCCATCAAATACTTTTTTACCACTTGACCACACTCCGCCATCTGGGCTACCGAATGGGTAGACTCTTATATTAAGTTGAGTTTGAAAAGCTTTTGGCACATCTGCACACTGATAAGGTTGCATATTTGGCACTCCATCAGTATCTAGCTTCTTGCCATCATATTTTTTGACAAACTCATTATATTCTTTTTTTATTAGCATGTATATATTTATATTTTAACTAAGGGCTTTTGTCAATAGTTATTGACAAACTTGAAAAAAACAAATACTATTAAAAGGTACTTATTAATAAGTATATGGTAAAAATTGATTTGTTCCTTTATTACTACATAAAATAACTTTTAATATGATAAGTTTTATTCTTTTTTTTCTGTTTATAATATTGCCTACAATTCATTTTTACAACAATTTTATAAAGAAATAATAATTATTTATGATTTTAACCGAAAAAGAAATAACTTGGCAAGTTGCAAAAGGGAATATAGTTTTAGACCAGGTAACATCAAGGCAGATTAATCATGACTCTGTAGATGTTAGTCTTTACAAGCAAGTTCTTGTATCTACAGAAAGTTTTGTGAATACTTACTTAGATTTAAAAGCAAAAAGGAGGGAGGCTATGAGAGATAAGGAGTCTGTTAAGTCTATTGAGTATTTAGGAATTATAAACAAACAAATACATTATTTAGACGAGATTAAAAGTAGGGTAGTGAGTACAATAAAAGATTGGTATATAGTAGATATTACAAAGCCTACTACTTTTGTGAAGGGTTTATTTGTTTTAGGTGCGGTTGATGAGTGGGTAGGTACAAAGGCAAGTACAGATTTGTGTTGTGAGTTTAGATTAAAAAGTACGCCAGCTAGACTAGGTCTTGACCATGCCTTTGCAAGTTGGATAGAGACGGGATACTTTTCAAGACTTTGTTTAGAGCTTACTTTCAATCAAAGCGTAGAGTTACAAAAAGGGTCTATGGTTGGTCAGTATATTTTTCACAAAACTACAGACAGATCAGTTGACTATACCAAAGGGGGGAGTTATCAATCATTTAGAGATTTAGATATTGCCAAAAGAGATTGGAGTATAAAAGACATCCTACCAAAGTCAAAAATTAAAACTAAATCAGAAATTCATGCCAAATAAAAATTTAATACTAGGAACGATTAACGTAAAAAAAGTAGAGCTTGTTGAAGCCATGGGTAAAGAGTATGAAGTAAATTATGATTTACCTGAAGTAGTAGAAACTAAAAAGCCCAAAGAAGCTTTGATTAAAATAAACTACTTACTAGGGAATATGGATTTTGAAAGCAACTATACAATAGGAAGCCCTATTGAGCTTTTAGCATATTCAGAAATTCTTAAATTTAAAAATAAAATAACGGATTTTGAATTTAATAAGATAAGATCCAAAGTATTTGAATATTTTAAAAATACTAAACTAAACTATGTGATTTTAATCTTTTGCAAAAAAGATGTCAATGATTTTGAGATGGATTTACACTACAAGATTTGTAAATACTTAAGAATATTGACGGGATTAAGTTCCTTTCATGACGGCTATATTGAGCTAGAAGACCTCTCGGCAGAATCAAATGCCAGTTATCTCAAACAATTTAAAATTGACTAGTTTTAAATACACCCCTCTTAAGAGGGGTTTTGAGTTGACATTTTTATTAATTAAAGTTATATTTATATTATGATTAATTATACAAACTTAGGTCAAAAAGTCACTACTTCAGGTGGTATAGAAAAGGTAAATTTACAAGCTGATATTTTTAATAGATCGTATGGAGCCTCCTCCAAGACATTCACGATTACTATAAATTTACATTCAGGAAGTTTAGATTATACCGTAGTTAAAAAAGATCAAGCAGTTTCTACCATGGATACGCCTAAATATGATTTTGACTCATCCAATTCTACATCAAATCCGCCAGTGGTACCCGTGATTAGCATATGTCCACTTACTCAAGATTTATATATTAATAGTACCAATGGTACTGAATTTTCAATTAATGTTTAATAAAAGATTATTTTTAACTAAAAGGCGGAGAAGGTCTAATAGATTTTTAGATTTAATACGTTTAATACAAAGTTTGAATCCAGTAGTAGCCTACTCAATCAGTAGAAGGCTTTCTTCTATTGCAGATAAACTAATTAGAGTTAGGAGAGCCAGTGATAACTCGGAGCTAGATATTGGGTTTGTGAGTGGTATCCTAGATACGCAGGCTCTAATTGATTTTGGAGGGTATAATTTGCTGGGGTATACGGAGGATTTAACAAACCCTGTTTGGACTGTTGGTAAAACTGACGTTTCTTTTTCAGCTGTAGTCTCTAGTGGTATAACCGCTCCAGATAATACAAACACAGCTTTTAATGTTAGAATGAGTCTTGAAGGGGCAACAGGGGGAGGTGATATACTAGACTTTAAGCAAAATCTTACCCAAAACTTAACTTTAGGTGAAAATTATTCTACCTCTATATTTTTAAGATCTGGAGATGGTGTGTCAAAAACTCTTGGATTTTTTAATATTGCAGGAGATCGTAAAACAATTACAATAGGAACAGAGTGGCAAAAGTATGAGTTTACCAACACTTCTGATAGCAATGGTTCAGGTGTGTTAAGGTTTAGGTTGCAAGGAAGCTCAACAGATAATCTGGTCAACCTTGAAGTATGGCACCCTCAAGCAGAAATAGGTTCTTCAGCTTCGCCCTACCAACCTAGACTACAAGGCGGAGCTAGTGATTGTTTTGTAACTACATGGTACGACCAGATTGGATCTAACCATGCAACTCAAACAGTATCTACTAATCAACCTAAAATTTATGATGTATTGACTGGGGATGTTACTAGAGAAAATGGTAAACCTGCTATGGTGTTTGATGGGGTGAATGATACTTTAAAATTGATTAATGATAATATTATAGCTACACAACCAAATAGTATTGCTGCTGTTGCAGCTCGAAAGGGAGGAACAAACTCTTCCGATTATTTGCTTGATGGTGCTAATGGAAGGCAAATAATTATGATTAAGCCAAATGATTATGCATTATTTAGTGGTCTTTCTATAACTAGTTCAAATAGTAGCGATACTAATCAACATTTGTTTTTAGGTGAATTTGGCTTAACAACAGATAAGTTATTTATTGATAGCATAGAAGTTGCGAGTGGGAACGCTGGCTCCAATAATTTAGGAGGAGTAACTATAGGTGGATCCTTAAACAGTAATAACAATGTTTTGAATGGAATTATTCAAGAAATGATAATTTTTGATAATAATCTAACTATAGAAGACAGGTTTAAGTTACACCATGACATAAACAATCATTACAGTATAGCACCGCTTGTAGAAATCTTAAGCCCTATAGTAGCCTATTCAATTAGTAGAAGGCTTTCTTCTAGTGCAGATAAACTAATTAGAGTTAGGAGAGCCAGTGATAACTCGGAGCTAGATATTGGGTTTGTGAGTGGTATCCTAGATACGCAGGCTCTAATTGATTTTGGCGGAAAAAACTTACTAGGTTATACAACAGATTTTTCTCATTCTGTGTGGAAAAGCCAGTCTGGGGTTTCTATATCACAAACTAATAATTTTGCTCCTACAGGAGACAATAGCTGGGAAATAGATTTTACAAATGGGGCATTTGTTTTTCAATTTATAGATCAAGATATTTCTTCTGTACAAAATGTTGTATTTTCAATATATGTAAAAGGAGTTGCAGGGGAATCCATTAATATTTCAATCACTAATTCAACAAATACTATTTCTAATCCTCATACTTTTAACGGAGACTGGCAAAGGGTAAACATTATGGCGGACTTTCAAACTGATTTAAACGGAAATATTGATTCTTTGAGGGGAGCAGTAGGTAAACGAAGTTTAGCTTCGGGTTTTTTTGAAACGGCGTCTTGGCAATTTGAAATTGAAAGTACACCTACAAGCTATGAGTCTCGTTCAGCTGGCGGAGCTAGTGATTGTTTTGTAACTACATGGTACGACCAGATTGGATCTAACCATGCAACTCAAACAGTATCTACTAATCAACCTAAAATTTATGATGTATTGACTGGGGATGTTATTAGAGAAAATGGTAAACCTGCTATGGTGTTTGATGGGAGTGCTTCACATTTAGAGTTGGTAAATAATAATCTACATTCAAATACAAACGGGCTGTTTGTTACTAGTGTTTTAAAATCTAATGTAGTTAATAATTTTGATGTTATAATTGGTAAGTATGGGTTAAATAATAATCGTGTTTGGAGACTTGAAACAAATCGGGCAGTGGTGCAATCAGATCCTACTAGTTTTAATTCTGTTGAAGCTACTGATAGCTCTCAATTTTCACTTGATACAAATCAAATGATAGCATCTTTAAACTGGGATCCGAATAGCCCTGTACAAATACATAAAAACAATGTGGTTAAGAGTATAGCAAATACAAGTGTGTCAGCACTTCCTTCCTCAGATGTTAACGTTTTAATTGGAGGTAGTTTTGGCCAAAACGGTTCCACGCCAACTTCTTTGTTAAATGGTCAACTTCAAGAAATTGTTATATTTAACAGATCACTTGATAATAATACGAGTTTGAAATTGGTAAGTGATATAAACGATCACTATGGTATTTTTTAATAGTATATTTGACATATATATAAATAAAAGTTTATAATAAGTACTTATGTCAGTAAAAAATATCAAATATTTTATTTGTCATGGTAATAGAATAATACAAGGTAGTAATTTAGCATACAGGCTATCTAGGCCAAAACAAATAGAAGAAACTAAAACAGATGTTACTAAATATATGTTTGCATGGATGACTCACCCAGATAATGGGGATTGTTGTTCTAGAGTGGATATAAACCAAACTATACCAATACATCAATTTATTAGAGATTCAATAGCAAATAATAATGGAGTATCTCCATACTTTGATCAGTTTTATTTGACAGCGGAAGAGGCTATAGAAAAGAAAAACTTAGTTGTAAATAATTTTGATGAGGAAGGTGGTTTAGTTGTAAATATTAAGGTTATTGACATTATACCTAGTGATTGGGAAGAAGTTAGCTTGGAATATTTAAAAGAGAATGGCTGGTTTAGTGATGACTTCGAGGAGTAAAAAAAATTTAAAAAAAGAAAAAAATGTATAAAAGTGAATTTGAATTACAAAAAATGTGCGTGCAATATTTAGAAACTTGCAAGCTCTTAAAAGAGATTGATTTTTTTACTGCAATTATAAATGAAACTCATATCGGAGAAACTAAATACAAAACACATAACGGGTTTGACATTGGCAAATTTAAGAAACTAAAAAAACAAAAAGAGCAAGGATTGAATAGAGGAATGCCAGACTTATTTGTTTTGATTAAAGGCAGGCCTTTTTTTATTGAGTTAAAATACAAAAATAATACATGTTCCGAACATCAAAAAGAAGTTATAAAGTCTCTAAATAAAAGTCAAATACAAGCTTTTATAGTTTATAGCTTTGATGAATTTTGTGTTTTGATAGATGATCTTATAAAAAGTGTAGCCAAAGAAATTGATTTGATTAGTGATTTAGAAAGCCTTTTGGAGGCCAAGATAACCTCTCTAAAAGCACTTAAAAACGATTTAAAAAACATAATTATGAATAAAAACTATATTTCTAATTATGAAGATTTAGGCTATTTTAAAAAGGCCGAAAAAGGTAGTAATAGCCTTAAAAAACTACTTAACTTATAAATGTATTCTAACATGATAATGACACTTTTTCTTGACAAAAGAGTGTCTTTTTTTTATAATATAAAAGTACTTATTAATAAGTACTACTTAATAACTATTTATATGAATAACACACACGCAACAACAAATACAATTGACAACATTAGTGTCAAACTAGGAGGCCTTACAAGATTCATGCGGGAGAAGTCTATTAATCTTAATTTAGATAAATACAGAGTAGAAGACATGACAGATAGAGAGGCAGATATTCTAAGGGATTTAATAAACAATATGCAAACTTTTAATTTTGTCATTGATAAGATAGACAATATCAATAACTCGCTTGAAAAGATTAAATAAACTATTAAAACAATTAAATTAAACTATTTACAATTTTACTATGAACAACTACAATTTTATCAAACTAAACTCTCGTACTATTCAAAATATAAGTACTGATTTAGAAACTACTACTAGACTTATTGAGAGGTATTTCAAGGAGGAAGACCAACTTCCTCCGCAACTAAAAGAGGTAGATAGAAACTTTGCTCTTAAAGAGCTAATTAGCTTGAAAACGTCTCTTAACCTATTAATCAAAGAATCTATCAAATAACACGCTCTAAACCATCAAATAACTTAAATTAAAAGAAAATTACATATGTTAACTCAAACTATTAACTTACAATCTAAAATTGAAGAAAAAAGCCTAGCTAAATTTAAATTTAGATGTCACTATTTAAAAAACATCATAGCTCCAATCTACAATGAATATACAAAAGATACAAATACTTTAGATCAAGGTATACTTTTAACTGAATCCCAACAAGCTATTTTTGAAAAAGCCAAGGCTAAAAACTTTGTAAATTTAAACAAAGGTGAAACTTTTACTTTCAAAGTATTCAAAAAGAAGTCGGAAGAATTGACTGCAATTAAAAATAAAGTAGATAACTTTGATTATCAAACTTCATATAATAGACTATACCATATAGCTTCGGAAGAGATTTTGGACATAAAGCAACTATTACTAACTAAATCAGTTACTAGAGGAATTGATCAAGAAGACGAGAGTATTCAGCTAGTAAATAATGTATTAGGCTTGAAACTAAAAAAGAATGAAAAGAGATTTAAGAGTGGCTTTTTTAGTGGAGTGCCTGATATATTACATAAAGATTCTGTTATTGATATTAAAACATGTGAAACTAAGGCAAGCTTTGATACAAAGACCCTTAAAATTGCTATGGATGATTACTTTTGGCAACTATATGGATACAAGAGATTAACTAAAGCTTCTAAGTACTTTATTGTTTATGTCTTGCCTAGCTATCCCGAAAAGGTAATTAAAAAAGTTGTATTGAATCATTTTAATAGGATGGTATCTTTTGAAGAGGCAGATTACTATTACAACTCTTTCAAGATTCATGGTTTAGATAAAACTATAGAGCAAGAGCCTACAATAACTAAATTCCAAAAAGACAAGATTGTATCTCTATTTGATATTTATAATCAAGAATTTAACAATCATAACTATGACAGACTACCTGAAAATACTAGAGTAAAAGTCTTTCAAATAGACGGGCTAGATAAAATCAAAGATAATATAGTTGATAAGATTTTAGAAAAGTCTAGGGAGGACCTCGTATCAATAGCAAGTCAAATTTTACAACCTTTGGATACTACAAATATTCAATTTTAATTAATAAATAACATGTCTATTAAAAAATACAACAAACTAACAAATCAAGAAAAATTGGCTTTAGTTAGATTTTATCCAGAGGAAGCCAAAAAAGATGAGCATTGGCGTATAAGACTAGAAGCATACAGGGCTTTAGGTTATACTGAAAAAGCACTAAATGATAAAGATAACATTATAAGACGAGAGGCATACGGAGTTTTAGGCTTTAGAGTTTTAGGCTTTACTGAAAAAGCATTGAAAGATGAGGATTGCTGGATAAGACTAGAAGCATACATGGCTTTAGGTTATACTGAAAAAGCACTAAATGATAAAGACTATGATGTAAGATTACGAGCATATAGAACTTTAGGTTTTACTGAACAGGCGTTGAAAGATGAGAATGCAGATATAAGACAAGAAGCAAAAATCTATTTAGATTTTATAAAATTAAACAATTAAACTATGCCAACTAACTACAAACTTACTACAAACTTAATAGCCGATTGTATGGCTTTAATACCGCACAATTTAGAGTTATTGAATGAGAATCACGATTTTTTTGCTTCTGGTGATATGGATGTAGAATACTTCTATAATGGACTTCGCCCAGAACTTAAATTTTTGAATCTATCTCATTGTCTCCGCACAATACAAGAGTTTAAGAGAATACAACCTTTATATTATTATTATCATAATCAAAGGAAAAATGCAATTGAAAAGCTAGAAAAAGAGGGGTTAAGTTATCACGAAATAAAAGAAAAGCTTTATATGCCAGGTGCTAAGAATATGTTAGTAGAAACTTGGAAAACCATTGCCTCCGCAACCCTACACGGTGCAACCCGTCACGGTCAAGGTGAGTATCCCCCTAGTACTTTGGAGGAGTTATGTGAAAGTTATAAAAATGTAATGAGTAAACAAATTTAATTATGTCTAACTACAAATTAACTACAAACTTAATAGCCGATTGCCATAGCTTGAAAAAGTTAAATGGTAAACAAAAGGATGTTAATTTCTATATAGATTGTCTCCGCACAATACAAGAGTTTCAAGAAGAAATAAAGGGGGATGTAATAATTGATAATATGCATTTCTTTGAAGGTGACTTGATTTTGCATTCAGAACCAGATAGATATACAATCCTTTTAGTTATCTTTGATCCTAATCTAAAAAAATATAGATTACTTAATATGGATAATGAGTTTATCTGGGATGTTGAAGGTGTTAACACTCACTGGGGTAAGTGGGTTGTTGACTTGTCAGAAGTTGAACTTCAAAAATTGGGTACTAAGCCCCGAACCATTGCTTCCGCAACCCTACGTGGTCAAGGTGAGTATCCCCCTAGTACTTTGGAGGAGTTATGTGAAAGTTATAAAAATGTAATGAAAAAATAACTATGACTAACTACAAACTAACTACAAACTTAATAGTAGATTGCATGGCTTTAATACCTGAGAATTTAGAGTTGTTGAATGAGGATTATGATTTTTTTGCTTCTGGTGATATGGATGTAGAATACTTCTATAATGGACTCCACCCGAGACTTAAATTTTTGAATCTATCTCATTGTCTCCGCACAATACAAGAGTTTCAAGAGCCAAATCCTCTTTATATCCAAGCTATAGAAACTTACAACAAAAATTGGATGGACAGGGTTGTAGATTCTTCAATGCAAACTACTAAACTTATCCAAGAATTAAAATATGCTCAAAAAATTGGATGTGAATTGTTACCTAAAACCATTGCTTCCGCAACCCTACGTGGTCAAGGTGAGTACCCTCCTATTACCTTAAAAGAATTATGTGAAAGTTATAAAAATGTAATGAGTAAATAATATTAACACTTAAAAAATAATCATATGCTGAATATAATAAAAACTATCTTATTAATTAATGTTGACACAAAAAAAGAGCCAATTGTAAGATTTCTAAATAATCATCATTTAAAGTCTTTAGTTATTGTTTATCTTTTTATAAAGGTGGAAATGATAGGTTTAAGTTTATACTTCCCTATATACAGTTTTTTAGATTGGGTTTTATAAAAGATTATAAACAGCCCTTATTAAAAAAGAAATAATGATAGAGCAACTAGGTATTCCCTACATGGGGTCTAAAAGAAAATTAGCAAGTAAGATAGTAGATTTTATAATTGATTTAAATAAGGGCATTGAGTACGTTTATGATGTCTTTGGGGGCGGTGGAGCTATTAGCTACGAGTTTGTGCGTAGACAACAAATTAAGAGGGTATATTACAATGATTTGAATACAAGCGTATGTGAACTTATTAAAAAGATACATTGACAAAAAATTTTAAATTATAAATTTTAAGATGTATGTCTTTAAAAGATAGAGTTTTAAAAACTGAAAAAGTAAAATGGCTAGATTTGAAAGATTTACAACCTATAAACCTTAAAAATCCTTACTATACAAAATTAGTAAAAGAAAGTTTATTAAAAAATGGTTTTGCCAACGCAATAAATGTTTGGCAAGATCCAAAGAATGGATAGGGGGAATTGTTGGAGGTGGTATACTTGCTTACTTTGGTTCTAAGTTGGGAATTAGTATGTAATTCTTGACATAATAGGTATTTTTAGTTAAAATGTTATTAATAAGTACTTAGAGAGTGCCTAAAATAAGGTATTTCTGTAAAAATTAGTCAATAATTCTTTATTTACTATAAGTTGACTGTGTATAAGTATTCTAAACAAATGCCTATTAAATCAAAGAAAACAAAGAAAAAATATACTAAACCAGCTCCAAAAAAAAGATTATCAATTAGAGATATGAAGTTTGCAAGGTTAATTGCAGAGGGAGAGCCAAAGGTTGATGCATATTATAAAGCTTATAATTGTAAAAATCCTAACAGAACATCTATAAAAACTGTAGCTTCTAAGTATTCTATGGAGCCTGTACTTCAAGCTCAAATTCAATCGTATAAAGAAGAGTTTGCACTTCAAGCAGACTTTGCTAGCATAATTACTGTAGATAGACAAGCAAAACTTATAGAAAAAGCTATTTTGGCAACTCAAGAGAGTCAAGATTGGAATGCTTATTTAAAAGCTATAGACATGCAAAGTAAGTTAGTAGGTATCTATGCACCTGACAGAGTTGTAACTAAGAATCTACACTTAGTGAAGGAAGTTCCTGCGGGAGATGTTGATGTTTAAATTATTATAAAAAAGAAATGATAACTTTTAAACCCAAAGTTGCCGACATACACAAAGATATTTTTAAGATTAAAAAAGGTTTGTTATTTTTAATAGGTGGAAGGGCTGGCATGAAAACTGCCAGTATCTCTAAAAAAATAGCTATTAATCTGTGTTTAAATCCTGATGACAGGACTGTATTGATTAGAGAGCAAAACGTACAAATCAAACAATCTATTTTCTTTTCTGTGCGGGATAGTTTTCATAAGATAAACAATCATCCTAATGTAAATAACTATTACTCAAACTTCCTAGAAGTCCATGAAAGGGAGATTAAGAGGTTAGTTAGAAACCAAAAGGGGGATGTTATACCCGAGGCTTGTTTTTCTAGTTTGTTTTTATTTGGTATGCAAGCTAGTAAGAATACATTAGAAGCTAGAATGAAGGGTTTGGAGAAGGTTAAGGTCATTGTTTTAGAAGAGGCTACAGATATTACAGACTACGATTCAGTACTTAAATTGATGGATACAGTAATACGTAATAAAGACTTTTTGATGGTTGTGATTTTCAATACACCCGAAGATTCTTCACATTGGACATTATCTAGTTTTTATAAGCTACAGCCTTTAAGTGAGTGTACCAATCCATCTATTACTAATTACATCACACAATTCACTAAGGAAGAGCTAGAGGGGTATTATTACCCTATACCTAAACGTGATGACTTTGTGAGTATATTTACTAATCTAAATGACAATCCTTACTTGGATACAAATACCAAAGAGCAGTATTTAAGATACGGGCGTAAAGATCATCCAGATTATAACAAACATCATTATCTAACAGATATTTTAGGATTGGTACCAAAAGGTCAAAGGGGTTTAGTTTATCAAAATATTGTTTATTTGTCTTTAGAAGAGTTTTTAAGCGTGCCTAGTGATGTTGAAGGCTATGGTCTTGACTTTGGCTATTCTAATGATGCTACGGTGATTACACACCACAAAATAGTTAATAATAGGGTATATACAAGATGTTTACTTTACAAGCTAGGTTTGACCATTGCAGACTTAAGTAAAGAAATGGAGAGGCTACAGATACCCAAAGACGCTAAAATAATTGCAGATGGTTCGGAACCTAAAAGTATTGATGATTTGTTTTTTAATTATGGCTTCACAAATATAGTTGGATGTGTAAAAGGTGCTAATTCTGTACAAACTCAAACAGAATGGCTAAAAAGTAATTATAAGTTTCATGATTGCCTAGATGAGACTTTAGAAAGTAAAATGCTTGAATGGGAAAACTTCACTTATAAGTATGCCATGGATAGGAATGGTGACAGTTTAAATAAGCCTGATGATTCTAGGAGTCAATGTAGTATTCTAAATAAAAGAGTAAAGCCAGATAATATTCAAGACGCCAGAAGGTACTTTGTCTATACTTATTTTAATCCTAAAGTGCAAGTGATTAAAACGGGGTCTAGTAGTAAATCTTATTTAGAGATATAAGTACGGCATTCGTGTCATGCGAATAGTGAGGGTCTCCGACATTATTGCCC
>VTLG01002249.1_pt1 | contig 45967 bp, 62 predicted proteins | sample 4694571 | NCBI WGS metagenome assembly VTLG01 (sample SAMN12604809, study PRJNA352737) | marine metagenome | biome: ENVO:00000447; feature: ENVO:00000209|ENVO:00000569|ENVO:01000036; material: ENVO:00002151; isolation source: viral sequences binned using virsorter ...
GTGATTCATTTGATGATTCATGGGAAGAGATAAAGGAAGGGAAATATGATAGTGATGAGGTGATGCACGAGATAGCTGATGGTGCAGTTCCTATATACTATTATGATATTGGTCAATATGCAGCACACAATAGTTGGCTAATGACAGAGAAGCCTGATATACATACTGATGGTAATGCACACGACCAAATACAAGCAAACATATATTGTTATATATATGATGGACTTGTAGAACACATGGCAGAAAAGGAGGCAGAAGATGAGTAGACTAACTAAAAAAGAACTTACAGAAGATTTAGAAAATGTTTTATTCGATTTAACTAATGGTCAAGTTTATGATGGAATTAAATATTTAGGAGATATAATTACATACTTAAAAAAGGAGACAGAAGATGACGAGTAAAGACATAGACAGACTAGTAAGATGGTCAGTTGACACAGACCTTTCTACGTTTGCAAAAGAAGCATACGGAGTAAGTGGAGCAGAGTTTCATAGGTCAGACGACTATCTAAAAGGTAAGTTTAGAGATATGCAGTCAAACTTTATTAAATGGATTGCAGGACTAAGTGAAAACAATAGAAAGAGATTAGCAAATAACATAACAAAGGAGAAATAATGAGTAGATTAAACATAAAAACAGCAACATTAAATGAATTAGAAAATGAATGTGCAGAACTCGTAGGCACACAATTCGGACATAACATGATTGGAATAATATGTGGTGTCGTAGAAGATAGGTTTGGCGAGGAAGAAGCAGATAGATTGTTTAAAACATATCAAGGATAAAAAACAGAAAAGGAGAATAATATGGGAATGGATGTATATGGGAAAAACCCACAACAAAACGCAGACATTAATAAGTTTAAGGTGTATGCAAAGTACAGCAAGATGGACTTTAATGAGAAATGGGAACATCTTGATGCAGATAGAACAAAAAGAGAAAAGTATTGGAAAGAAGAAGACCAATATCAACGAGCAAATCCAGGTGTATATTTCAGAAACAATGTATGGTGGTGGAGACCTTTATGGGATTACTGTAGGTATGTTGCACCTGAATTAATCAATGACGACCTTTGGAGTGATGGACATCACAATTCAGGCGATGGTCTTGACGATAAAGAAGCAAAAGAGCTTGGAATTCTCTTGATTAAATCATTTGAGAATGGTAAATTTGAAGAGTTTGAGAGGCTAAACATAGAACGTAACAATACAGGCGAAGAAGGAATACCCGAATATCCATTTGATAGAGATAATGTGATGGAGTTTGCTGACTTCTGTTTGCAAAGCGGAGGGTTTGAGATATGCTAGTTCTAACAAAGAAAATGAAAGAAGATATTGCTAAGCAAAGAGAACAAGATATTATTGTTTGTGATACCTGTGGCTCAGATAAAGTAGTAGAAAAAATGTGGGTAGAAACTAACAGTTATATATACGTTGATGGAGAAACATACTTTAAAACAGATTCATGTGTAGATGATACTATGTTTTGGTGTAATAGTTGTTACGAAGAAACAAGAGCTATACATAAAGAAGATTACAAGGAGGAAAAATGAAGATAAAGTTTGATACACCTTATTCAGTTGTAAGTATGCTAGATATAAATGATTGGTGTGCTTTCAATGACGAGTTTAATGTTAAGTACGATGAAATAGATGGTAAGAAACGAATAATAATAACGAGGTATGAAGATGAAGATAAATAGTTATCAACAAGACTTTCTTGAACAGATAGGTAGAGAATTAGGCTATACAGAAGATGATATGCCTGAATTCAAAGATATAGAAATAGTTAGAACTTATCATATTCCTGTATGGGAGTATAATGGGTTGACCAAAGAAGAATATTATAGTTAATTAATTGGGAGTGGAGAGCTGTAAGCGTGAGCCCAGCCGAAGGCGTTCTTGTTTATACGCAGACATGGCGTGTCCTTTATTATTTCGTCTTATTTGACACTCCCACAGATTTATATAACACAAAACGAAAGGAGACATAATATGTCTAAACTAGCGAATGACTTTACTGATTTTTTAAGTAAAGTAGAACAAATGGAAAAAGATAATGAGAAACTAAACGAAGACATTCAAAAGCTTGAAAAGGAGAAAGCTGAAGGATGGAGAAAGTTCAATACAGATACACACATCTTAATGGATAGAGAAGAGCTAAGTAATATTGTTGGAATGATAGATGATATAGACTACAATATAAGCGACATAGAATCTTATGCAGAAGATACATATAGTTCAGCAGAGAGTGTAAGTAATTATGCTTATGATGCAAAAAGAGAACTTAGTCGAGTAAAAACAGACCTTAAAGACATGATTTCACCTGCTAAGGAAGAAGAGGTAGCTGAATAATGGATGCAATCGGATTAGTTATGTTTGTTATAATGGTAGGTCTAATCTACGAAATAATAATCAAATAGAGGAGAACGATGAAAGAAAACAACAAACACATAACAATACTTTATACATTGGTTGTTATGCTGACAATGTGGTGTACTTGGAGCAGTTCAAATATTGGTGGCTTTAATTCAACAGTCACTCAATATAGAACAGAAGTGCATACATTTCAAAGACAAGTAGCGAGTCTCATTGACATTGCTAACTCACTAGAACAACAAGACACAAACGTGATAGTGAGAGAGGTTTTAGATGAGACAAATGGTGCTATTGATGAAGTGAAAACTGAATCAGTAGAGTAATGAGACAATAATATTGGAGAGCCAACAACTGTCCTTGTAAGTTCCGAGAAGACACTTAGCGGGTTTCCTGCGATAACGAAGACAAAGGAACATGTGAGGCTCTCCAGTATTTAAAAACAGAAAGGAAATAAATGAGTATAATTAAAGAAATGCTTGGTATGCTTGAATCGGATAAAGGAGATAGCATTTATTTGCGTGAAATTGCCCTTTTAATGGAAGAAAATGATTTATTAAGGGTAGAGATAGGCGAACTAGAAAAAGAGATAAAACATCTAGAAAAAATGGAGAAAGTATTATTGCGAAATCAAAATGCTGACAGGAAAAACAATGAATAAAAGAGAAGACATATTAGCAGAAATAAATATGATAAAAATTCTTGTATGGCAACTGTGGGAAGAATCACATGGTAAGATACAGAATAAAGAGTGGGATTCATTAAAAGATGAAGTAATTAAAGAAATGAGAAAATAATATAATATTTAAAATATATATTGATATATATAAAAATGTATTTTATATTATATAGTATACAAGGAGATTATAAAATGAGTAACGAGACTACAGTAACGCAGGTAAAAAATATTGATAAACTTATCTGGCGTTCATTCAGAGCAAAGTCAATTATGAATGGCTTTGATTCTACAAACGAGTGTTTAAATAAATTAATAGAGCTGTTTGCAAAGGATGAGATTGATGCTGTCAAAGAATAGTCCAATAGATATAGAGGCTATTTACGAGCAATACATCGATGAAAAACAAGAAGAAAACAGAGCTAAAAGATATGAGGGTAACGAACATTGGTATCACGCAAGTGGTGCAGGTTCATGTTCAAGGAAATTATATTTTGAATCAGTAGAAAAAATAGAGCCAACCAACCCATTAGATAGTAGAACAAAAAGACTATTAAAATTAGGTAATATTGTGCATGATGATATTCAAAGTTCTCTTACGCACGCACACTATAATAAAGTACTTAATAATAAAGTACTTAATACTGAAAAAGAAATTAATAATAAAGAAAAAGATATAGATTTTCATGTTGAAGGAGAACTTACGATACCTGAATTAAACGTAAGAGGATTCTATGATATTATTGTAGATGACAAAACAGAAGATAGAAAAGTTTATTTGTATGACATTAAGACTTGTGGTGGTTATGCTTGGAAGATGAAGTTTGGTAGAAATAAAAAACTAGACCCTTCTACACATTACGAGCTACAACTTGGTACATATGGATATGCAACGAAAGAAAAGTTTGGACAACTAGATGGTATGTATCTGTATTATTATAACAAAGATACATCTGCCATGAGATGCGTAGAAGTTCCATTAACATTCGTATCTAGGGCATATCTATTTTGGAGGAACTTAAACGATGAACATAAAATGGGATTACCTGAGTTTAGAGTAGGCATATCACCTGTCCAAAAGTGGCAGTGTAATTATTGTCAATTCAAAGACCATTGTAATCCACCGATATAGAGGGGGTAATTTGAATATACTAAACGAGGATATATCAATACTTGAATTATCTGTAAGAGGTTATAATGTTTTGCTAAGTGCTAATATTAGAACTGTAGGTCAATTAGTTGAAAAAACAGAGTTTGAAATTCTAAAGTATAAAAATATGGGAAAGAAAAATTTAAATGAGTATAAAGAGAAGTTATCAAAATATAATTTATTTTTAAAAGACGATAACAAAAACAAGGAGAGTAAAATGAGCAACACAAAACAAAGCACATTCATGAAACTCTTCAAGACAGACGTAAGTGAATATGTCAAGAAAAAAGGCAATTTCAATTATCTGTCTTGGGCGTACGCAGTTCAAGAGCTTAAAAGAGCTTGTCCAACTGCAAGATGGGGAGTAACAAAAGCGGAGGATGGTTCTCCATTCTTCCAAACAGCTTGTGGATATTTTGTAGAAGTATGGGTAGATGTTGATGGAGTTTCTTTATCACAGATACATCCCGTATTAGACCATAGGAATAATGCAATAGAAAACCCTACTGCTTTTCAAATCAACACAAGCTTACAAAGAGCTTTAGCTAAATGTATAGCATTGCATGGTTTAGGTTTATATATATTTGCAGGAGAAGATTTACCTGAGCCTGATGCACTTACACCCGCTGAAGAAAAAGAACTCTATGGATTAGCAAAACCTTTAGGTAAGAAATTCGTAGATGACTTAAAATCAAAAGTTGCTAGTATGGATTTAAATGCTAACAACTATGATATATGCCTTGAAAAGATAAACAACATGATAAAGGAGAAAAAATAATGGCAGAAGTAAACGATATGTTTGACGACATAACAAAAGAACAGAGCATTGTAAATCCTAATGCTAAAAAGAAACAATGGACACCTTTAGCTACAGGAGAATACTATGGTCATATAGTTGATGTTCAAACCAAAATACTTGATGTTAAAGGCGGTAAGTATAAAGCAAGACTTTATTCATATACTGTAGAAGCATCAGAAGAAAATAAAGACAAAGACTTTATGTATATAGATAACATGGGAGATAAGAAACCAACCAAAGGAGGTGATTACGTTGGTAAAAAATTCAAAGGTAATCTTTGGAAGTTTTTAGAACCAGGAAAAGATGATACTTTTGAGTCTAACGCTGATGGTAATGCAGGGTTTTTAAGATTTTGCGATACTATTGGTAAAGATTGTCCTGTAGAATCAAGGAATATAGATGGCGAGGATATTGAGGTTAAATTATTACCTAGCTTATCAGCCGAAGATTTTCTTGGTCAACCTGTAATTGCTTTCGTTGATAAAGGAAGAGCATACACAGATAAGAATGGTAAACAAAGACAATACTACGATTGCAAGTTTTGTAAGAAGTGGGATGAAGGTAAGAAGAAAGATATATCTTCAGGAGGTAATAATGAGATACCATTCTAGGACAAAGATAAGACCAATGAAAAGTATACTTATAAATGTCTTACATAAAATGGGAGTTAGACCAAGTAAATTAGTAAAAATGTTTGGAGTATCAAGAGCTACTATTTACAGGCATTTAAGAAAGTAATAAACAACTGTGATGGGCATGCAAGAGCAAAGTAAGCATAGTAAAATAAGTCGAAGCTGTCGGACTTGTGTGCCTATTACAAATCAAACAATAAGGAGAAAGAATAATGGGAAGAGCAATAGACATGGAGAAAGATATTGATATGCTTAAAATAAAAGTTGAAAAGCTTGAAAATATAGTAAGGGGCATGAGCCATACTATGTCAAAAACAGAGCATATTGATATTATAGAAGAAACTAAAAAGGAGACGAAAGATGGCAAAAAAGAAACCAACAATGAAGGAAATGGTAAAAGTAGTGGGAAGCCTAATAAAGGAAAAACAGATACTACTACAAAGACTAGCAAATCTTGAATTTCTAGTTGATTGCTATTTTGAATTTAAAGATGAAAAAGGAGATGTGCAGAAATATGTCAAAGACCGCATTGACAAAATTAATAAAGACAGAGCTAGCAATAGTTCAAGTGACAACAGATAATAAAAAGTTTTTAGATGTAGGGGAAGCTTTATTACATGAAGTTGTACTTGAAGAGAAAAGAAACAAACATAGGAGTTGGGAAAACATGAAACAAGAACTAGTAAACATAATACTAGAAGTTTTAAAGAAAAATAGATGGGGTATCTACTTTCAAAACGAACCAATGCAATCATTGCCTGTTAAAGATTCAGTATCAACTTTATATAAAGTTAATGAAGTTAATATAGATGAATTTGAAGAGGCTGTGAAAATGCAATTTGACAAACAATCAGAAAGGAAGAATGAATGTCAAGAAAATCAGGCCAAAGACTCAGCGACAGACAACGAATCATCGAATGGTATAGAGAAGATGTCCAACGATATAAGTTGATGATTGGAGAGGAAACCGAATACGGAACAATAGTAACAGAAAGACTTATAAATAATATAGAAAATAGAATACAAGAGCTTGAGATTAAGGAGAAGCTAGATGATATTGAGAGGGAATTGTCTTGAAAAAGTAGACGAAATAACTCCTTTAAGTATTCAAACAGTAGTAACATCTCCACCATATTGGGGATTAAGAGATTATGATAATGATGGTCAGTTAGGACAAGAATCATCACCAGAAAAATTTGTCTTTAATTTAACAAAATTATTTAGTAAAATTAGACCTGTTTTAAAAGACGATGGAACTGTTTGGGTTAATATAGGAGATACATTTTTTGGAGCTAAAGGTGGGCATTGCAATAGCGATAATAGTATTACCAATAATGATACTGGCTCTGAGTATAGGCAGAAAAGAAAAGCACCACCAAAACACACATACCTTAAAGATGGAGACTTGTCAGGAGTGCCATGGATGTTCGCAAGAGAGATGCAAAAAGATGGATGGTATCTCAAGCAAGACATAATATGGCATAAACCAAATCCAATGCCAGAAGCCGTCAATAATAGATGTGTTAAATCACATGAATACATATTCCTTTTTACAAAAAAGAAGCAGTATTACTTTAATGCGGAGGCTATAAGCACTCCAAAGCAAGATGGAAGTGGATATGTAAGAAAAGGTAGCGTATGGACTTTTAATACAGCTAGCCTTAGCGAAGCACACTTTGCGGTGTTTCCTGAAGACTTACCAGCCTATTGTATTAAGGCGGGAAGTAAAGAAGGAGATATAGTATTAGACCCTTTTATGGGTTCAGGTACTACTGCACTTGTTGCTCAAAAACTAGGAAGAAGATGGATTGGTATAGAACTAAATCCCGAATACATTGAAATAATAAAGCGAAGAACGGCTCAAACAGAGTTGTTTTAAGGAGAATAATGGAAATATTACCCTTTGACATAGAAGTCGAGGATTCTGTTCTAGGCTCTGTTATTCTATACGAAGAAGAATATGATAATGTGGTAAAGTATTTTACTGCTAAAAATGTTTTCTATCAAAAGAAAGCATATCTTCTTTGGAGAAGAATTACGCAAATGAGAAAGAACAAAGAACTCATAGACACAATGACGATTTGCACGTCAATAACAAGCGAAGATGCAACTAAAGGATTAACTAAATATTACGTAACTCAATGCACAGGCAATGCAGGTGCAAGAGGCAATGCAGGATTTTATGCTAATAAAATATATGAGAAATATTTATTAAGACAAGTAGTTGTGCAAGCAGAAAAAGTAAAAGAAGAAGCACTTTCAAATAGAGAAGATATGTATGATGTGATTGTAAATGCACATTCTTTATTTGGAGAACTCATCAATATAAGACCTACAAAAGTACAAGATATTGAAGATGTAATTACAGAAACAATAGATAGTATTAAAAACAAATCAGACAAACTTATTAAAACGGGTTATCCTAATATAGATAAATACTCAGGAGGATTAACTAGAGGGGAAATTACTATAATAGGTGGAAGGCCTGGACATGGCAAAACTACAGTAATGATTAATCTATTAGCTAAAGCTATGGAGCAAGGGCAAAGAGCTATGTTTTTTAGTAGAGAGTTGCCAAATTCAGAGTTACTTAAAAAGATATTATGTTTAGAATCAGGAAAGATGTCTTATGGTATGGTTAGACAGAATGTATTTACTGACCACGATTTAAGTAATATGGAAGAAGCAATAGAACTTGTAAGAAAGAAATATTCTAAAGATAAGTTTTTGATGTTTGATAATATTAAAGACTTTTCGTTAGCTGCAAATGAAATAAAGAAATTTAAACCTGATATAATATTTGATGATTACATACAACTTATAGCTTGCGATGGTTATAAGGGAGAGAGAAGACTTCAAATAGAAAAGCTTGTTAACGATTATAAATGGTTAGCTAAAGAAACAGGTGCGGTTGTAGTATTGGCATCACAATTAAATAGATTTGTAGAAAGAGCTAATAATAGAGGTAAGGCATTAGAGCCTCAATTATCAGATTTAGCAGAAAGTGGTGCTATTGAACAAGTAGCCGAGAATGTATTCTTTAGTTATTATGACTATAAGGTCACAGGAGAAGCAGGTAAAGGAAAAAATATAATAACATTAATCGCATCTAAAGTAAGATATGGAGATTCAGGTAAATCTGACTTAGGGTACGATGGTAATAAGTGTAAGATATACAACACAATGGAGGAGATATTAAATGAAGAAAGCATCCCGTTTTAAATACATAGGGATAGACCCTGGAAAGGGTGGAGGAATAGCTGTAATTAACGAAAAGGGTATTATAAAGGCCTATAAATGTCCAGACTCGTCTGAGGAGATGGCATTACTATTCCAAATCTTAATTGGCACTACAGCTGCCGATAAGGTGAGGTTGTTAATGGAGAGAGTTTGGGCAAGGCCTACAAATGCAGTAAGAGCTGCCTTTTCATATGGAGTTAATTATGGTCAATGGCTTGGGATAGCTGCCTCGCATGAAGTTCAAATGAACACAGCAATACCTGTTGATTGGATTAAGTGGGTTGGCTGTCCTAAAGCTCTTAAAAGAGATGTAAGAAAAAGATGGCTTAAAAAGAAAGCAGGGGAATTATACCCTAAGATAAACAAACTAACATTAGCAACATCTGATGCTATATTAATAACGCATTATGCAAAGGAGGAGTATTTTAATGGGAAAATGTAGATTTGTAAAACTTAATGATAAGACAGCAAAAAGAGCAGCAATGGCTCGTGAGAAAAATAAATCAAAGAAAACAGAAAAACAAATAAAAGCAATGGAAGATGATAAGAAGAAACGATTAAAAGAGTTTCGTTCTTGGTTTTCATGATATATCTGAGGGATATATTAAATAAATTCGGAAGTGCTTACATAGAAAGAGAGGGTAGGTGGATGCCACTAACAGAGGGTTACTGCAAGGGATTTGACCTTGATTTAGAGTTTGGTAAAATGGGTGAAGAGTTCACTCAGCAAGTGTTTGAAGGAAATTCAAAAGTTGAGGTTAAAACAGAAAGAGATATATGGGTTACAACAGGCAATATTGCTATAGAAATAAGATGCAACGGAAAGCCATCAGGATTGTCAACCACAGAGTCAAATGTATGGATACATTTATTGGCTCATAATAACGTCATAAAGGGTGGATTTTTATTTAAGGTAGATGAACTAAAGGCTAAGATTAAAAAACTACATGAAAGTGAAGATTTAAAATTGGTTATGGGTGGAGATAATAATGCAAGTCAGATGGCTCTTCTTCCTATAAAAGAGTTATTTGATTAGTAAGGATATATAGAGAATTTATTTTTCCATTGTGGTTCAGATAATATCTTTTTAAGTCTTCTTACTTTATACTTGTATTCATTTTCTAATTTAAGAGCTAAGTTGTAGTTTTTCTGTGATAGTGATGTTAGGAATTCATTTCTCTTAGACATAACTCTTCCTTTTTCTTCAATTGATAAATCAATAGGATTCATTTTTTTAATAACAGCCTCTAATGCTTGCTTTGCTTTCTTTTCTCTTAAAGCTCTTGATGCAACTTGACCAGCTTCATATTCAGTTAATAGGTAGTCATAAGCAGCCCAATATTTGTGAGCAATTTCTTTATCAGATTTACCAAACATTATTGCTTTTTTTAAATCCCAATAATAAACAGACCTTTTTGTGCTTATATCTATCATAGGTTCTTGGTATCCAAGTCCAAGTCTTCTTCTCCATTGATTTTCAAGGTTCTTAATTCTTTTATACTTAGTTACATATGGATGATTTATACTTGTAAATAATTTATCACCTTGGCCATATATAACTATTGTTTTTTTCATAAAATCATTAGTTGCTTGTCCTACGTTTTTACCATATTTAAATACTTGAAGAAGTTGATTAGCACCTTCTCTTGCGTTCCTTATGATAACTGGCTCCATTAAAGGATTAAGATTTCCTTCTCTTGTATAAGGAGAAAGTATTTCTCCAAACACTCCAAGCATTTCACCTCTCCATATATATGAAAAAGCTTTATCTAATGCAGGTGCTTCTTCTGTAGGAACTTGTTGGTCTAGTAGTTTATCATAAATAGCATATAGTGTTGCTCCTGATACTCCATGTGCAATTAAAGCTTTAATCATAGGAGCATAATTTCCATTTTTCATAGGCTTAACATAATTTTTATAACTATCAATAGTAACCGAACCTGCCATTCTCATAAACAAAGTAAGTGGCTTAAAGTATCTTTGGCTCATCCAAAGAGGAAGGTCAGAAACACCTGTAGCACCCGCACTTGCTTTATGTGCTGAAAAACCAGCATAATTTAATATACTTTCATATTTGCTAGAATTGTATAGGTCTACTTCGTTTTTAAGAAAATCAATATCTTTATCTTTAAGTTTAAAAGTTTCTTTAAGCATCCTCATAACTTCAGCTGATTTACCTTTAGGATAGAACATAGAAGCTTCACCTCTTAAAACTGGAACTAAAGAAGCAAAGTGCAATCTTCCTGCTTCAGCTGCCATTATTCTATTAAAGTTTTCAGTAGCTTCCATAAAGTTTACATTTTTAAACCACCATTGTATTTTTTTATCAGTTCCAAATAACAATTCTTTTTGACCATATCCTGTTTCTCCACGTTCAATAGCTTTTATCATTTCATTTGGGTCTCTAAAAGCTTTTAACGCTTTAGCCATTCCTCTGTATGTATTTCTAACTCCATATACTGCTGCACTTCTAGGTATTTGTATAAGAAGATTTTTAACTCCAGCTAAAGGAGAAGAAAGACCAACTAAAGCCGAATAATTAGTAACTTTTCCAAGAAAATCATTAGTTTTGTTCATTAATATATCTTTTCTACTATAATCTAATCCTAATTGTTTCTTAATTGCAAGGTCAGCGTAAACAGCATCTACTTTGTTTTTATTTTTTGCTAACAATAAATCTAGTTGCTCCATTTTAGCTCCCGCTTTAACTGAAAATTTACCAGCAAAATCAGTATATTCAGGAAACAATTGTAGAGTAGCTAAAAACTTTGACATTCCATTAACATATGATTGCATAGTTCCTTCTATACTTGTTTCATAAGATTTAATTAACTGTTTTTTTCCATTTATTTCTACTTCAATATATTCGTCTAAGGTTACTCCTCTTTTCTTTAAGAATTGTGGCTGAACCCTTGTCGGCCCCCATTCAAACATTTCCATGATTTCCTCAGACACCATATCTTTGACTTTTTTCTTAAACGCATCAGATGCTTTATATAATTGTTTATAGTCTTTAGCATTTCCTAGTTTATGTACTTCATATCCTTGTATTTGGCTTTTAGCTATTTTTTCTAATTGTGATTCAGATAAATCTTTTATTGATTCTTTTAATATCTTTTGAACAGAAGAATGATTTTCATTTATATGCTCAAGAGCTTTTCTACTTACTCTTCTTACAAAGTAATCCTGTATGTAAGATTTGTTTAATTCTTTTAATATCCCCTCAGCTTCTTTTGTAGACCTTGTATTTTTTAATATTATTTTTTCTAAATGTTTCCAATAATCTAAAGCTTGGTCTTTCCATAATTTTGCTGCTTCTTTATATGCACCTTCTTTTCCATGAAAGTTTTCATACACCTCTATTCCTTCAGCTAATTCTTTTTTGTATTTATTTTGATTAGGGTATTTTTTAATAAGCTTTTGCAATTGTTTAATAGCTCTTTCAGCTATATTTTTATCAAGATAATGCATATAATTTTTTCTTGTTTTAGAATCTACAATTTTTGTTATCTCATGTATTGTTTTTTCTCCTGGGCCTTTAAATATAACACTTCTTATGTAATCGTGAGCAAGTAATCTATCAGCAATCTTTTCTCCAGCTGGCCCCATTTTTCTTATAACATCAGCAGAAGTCATAAATATTCTTGAAACAATTGAAGTGCTTTGATTAACATCGCTATTAGCTAGTTGTAATATTTCGCCTGTAACTAAATGATTCAAAGGAGATACTTTTTCTCCCTTTACTATGTGCGATTTGTAATACTTTATAGCTTCTTTTCCAGCGTCTTCAAATTTAATATTCCACATATCTTCAAAAAATTTATTTCTTTGTTGCTCAGATATATTATACTCAGATTCTAATCTTTCAACTAAAGCTTCGTTTTTTGCTGCTTTTTTAGATTTGCTTTTTCCAAGTCTTCCTTCGTACATCATTTTTAAAGTTCGTTCATACACTTCTAAATCACTTACTTTAGATTTCTTGTAATCTATTTTTTCTCCAAATAAAATCTCTTGTATTTCAATTAAATCTTTGTCTTTATATCCAAGCTCAGGTTCTTTCATATCTTTTTCAGCTTTTTCAATACGTTTTTGAGTTGCTTTTACTATTTTATTTCCTTGTTTTGTATTGGAAAGTTGATGTTTAACTTTCATTTGCTTATTAAGAGAAAGGTAATCTGTTGGAATTCTACCACTTAAAACTTTACCACCAACAATCTCAACAATTTCTTTTTGCATCCTAATAACATCTTGTTTGTTAGTTATACCAAAGTATTGCCTTAAATGACTTACAGCTCTACTAACCCAAGCTTTCATTCTTCCCATCATATTTTTAGGTAATTGTTTTGATGTATATTTACCAAGAGCTTCAACAAATGCTTCTTCAGCTTGTTTGTTGCTCATGTTTTTCTTTTTAAATTGTCTTATTCCTTCATTAACAATCTTTTTACTGAATGGGTCTCCTAGTGCTTTAAGTGCATCAACAACATGATGTGCAACCTCATGTGGAAGGGTATCGCTTTTAGCTCTTCCCTCAGCAATTTTAATTAAATGCCCTTGTATTTTACCAAGTACATATTGTCCATTAAAATCAGGTAATGTTTTTTTAATTTCAACAATAAGTTGTGGAAACTTTTTATTAACCCATTTTATTTGATTTGTTAGCTCCTTGGTAGAGGCAATAATTTCACTTGCTTTAGAAGTAGAATCAAGTTGGTATTTAGTACTTGCAAAATCTATAGATTCTTTTAATATTCCTTTTGTAGGAGCTATCTCGTTTAACCTTGGGCCAGTTTCTATCATGTAACGTATCATAGCCTCAGCATCTTTTTTATTTATAGTCTGTTTATATTTCTTTTTATTTACTGTATATGTATATTCTATTTCATTTGGAGCTTCTTTACTTAAATAATCTTTTATACCTTTTTGGAGTTGTTTTGTGGTATATCCTTGAACAACTTTATTAACTACATTTTTACCTTTTTTTATGTCACTTAAAAAATCTTTTATAATACTATCGACAAGTTTTTTCATACCTCCTTCAGTTCTTATTTTTTGAGAATATGTTTGTTGCATAGTTTTTGCTTCACCATGCCCAACTATAACGCTATCAATAATATCATTTTTCCATGCTTCTTCGCCTTTATATCTTTTATTCCCCCAAGTTTCAATAGTGTATCTGAATTCTCTTCCTTCTCCAAATGCCCCTTTTTGCGTACCAAAGATAAATCTAGCTAATCCATTTACCATATCAGTAGTTAAGGCAGTATTATCTTTATTCTTAAATAAGTATTTTTCTTGTCCTGTATTTTCTCCTAATCCAATAAGTTTTTTAGATTTAGATATTAAATTTTTAAGCATACTTTGAAGATTGCTAGATATATATTTTAATTTTATTCCTTTTTTCTCAGGTAGTATTATTTTATTATCCTTTACTTCATATAAACCTGATTCTGTGGAAAGTTGTAATCCTTCACCTCTTTCTGCCATTAATTTTTGTGTTTGCCATTTTGCTACTTGTGCTGATATTTTAGAAGGGTCAAGATTAATAATTTCAAAATCTTTTATATTAAACAAGTCTTTCTTTTTAGCATCTAATCTTGATTGAATTGATTGTAATCCTTTTACAAGCTTTACTATAGCCTCTTTTTTGACTTTAGTTGTTTGCATATATTGTTGTATTTTTTTGTCAGTAACATCAAATAAACTTTCATTGTTTTTAGCTAATTCTTTTGCAAATTTTCTTAAATGATTAAGCTCAGTTTTTGCTGTTGTTAAACCACTTTCAAAGAAAATCTTTTTACCTATGTAATCTAAAATCTTTTTACTAAGATTATATGCTGTTCTTTCTTTTCCTGTTCCCACATCTTCAATAAGTATGTCTTCAATAGTTTCAATTATTTCTCTTTTACCTTTTCTTGTTTTATCCCCAAGCTTATTAATCTCTTCTATTGAATATTCTTTATTATTTTTAGGAGATAAATTTAAAACATCATCTTTTGATTCATAAGCTTCTTCAAATGTTTCTCTTGTTGCTTTTTCAGTAGTTTGCTTAAATTGTTTTTGACTTGCTTTATTATACCTGTCTACATTTTCTTTTATCTCTATATATGCAGCTTCATCTACTATTTTACCTTCTTCAGTAATTTTATCTTCAACACCACGTCTTAATTCTCTTAATGATTTTTTATCGCCTTGTCTTGTTGCTTTATCCCAAGCTTTTGCAAAAGACATTCTAACATCTTTTATTCTACTACTTCTTTCAGCATCAGTTAATTTTTCAGATTTCTTTTGGAGTTTATCTAAGCTATTTAATGGCTCAATAATCTCTTTTTCAAATCTTTCCATTAAATTTTTTGTTTTTTCAATTTCAACTTTTCTAGCATCAGTAAATTCTTTATTCCCTCTATTTACATTTCTTACCATAGCTCCATGAACTTTTTGAATTTGATGATATATGTTTGTTATTACATCTATTTCTGATTTTGGAATTTCATCTCCAAATCTTTCAATATCTTTTAATGCTTGTTCGTAATTCTTTTCCCAGTTTTCATAATCTTTAATATCAATTTCAAGCTTTTTTAGTTGACGTTTACGGAAATTTTCTACATCAATTTTTGCACTTTCTTTTGCTTTTCTTTGTGCAGGAGTTTCAGTAGGCATTTCGTCAACTTGTCTTTCTGTTTCTTTGATTGTTTCAAGTGCTCTTTTTGCAGACTCACTTAAATTATTTCCTTCTTTATCCATATATTTAGCTAATTCTTGTTTAGCTTCGCCCATTAATTTATGTTGTGCTTTAAGTAATCCCATCATACCTACATTAGTGGCAAATGTTCTCGTTAAGTCACGCATTGTATAAGAGTCATCTTGAATCATTTTTGGTATTTCAGGGGCAGTAAATATAGCAGCTTCAGCTCCTACTTGTCCTACAACTCCTGTAGCTTGGTATTCTATTTGTTGCTTTAAAGATAAAGCATGAGGTTGGTTTTTCATTGCATCAAACAACTTTGCATGTTTAACATTTAAACTTCCACCAACAAGGCCTGCTATTCCTCCCATGAAACCACCATGAGCAACTCCATGTCCAATACCTTCCCATATATCAGTTCCATCAACAGCAGCTTGCATGCCTCCTCTAGTACCTTCAAATGCGGCTAAAGTTACTGCTTGCCCTACGGCTTGTCCTGTTCTAGGCATTGCAAGGTCAAAAAGTTTAGTGTATTCGCCTTCATCAACTAAATGTTCTCCGAATTGTCTAGCTATTTTTTCTCTTGCTTGTTTGTTAGTAGCTGCTTTAGCTCCAGGAATAATACCAGTTAATCGTGATTCTTTTTTTGCTACTCCTTTGACTAAGTTACTTGAAAGCCTTGACTGCATACTCGTAGAAGCAAGACTTCCTTTAACAGCTCTTCCTGCTATTCCTCCCGTCATCATTGTAGCAATATCAAGAGGCATAGAAAAAGAAGCTACAGCACTTAATATATCTTCCCATATAGCAGTATCGTAATCGTCAATTTTAAATCTTTCTTCTCCATTATATAATTGATATGCAAGGCCTGTAATTGAGTTATTATAAGCCATTTTAGCCCACCTAGAAGAACCTTCATCTATACCATAATCTGTCCAATTAAACAATGAATTTACAAAATCAGGACTATTTTTTGATTCGTATCTTTTATCTAAATTTGAATGTCTTTGATTGGCTGAATCTAAGGTGCTCCAAGAAGGCATATTAGGGTCTTGAGCTTTAAGCTCTCTATATAAAGATACATTTGATTTGTATCTATATTCAGGATTTTTTTGTTTTAATTCTTCTAAGTAATCAAATACTGTTGACATTTATTTTTTGCTCTTTTGAATTACTTTTTCATGTTTTGTTTTTTCTTGAGTATAAAAACCTTTAAGGCTTTCTATGTCTTCAAAAGCGTTCATCATTGACCAATATGGATTTTTACTTTTTAAACCTGCAGTAACTTTCGAGCCATGTGGATATGGAGATTTATACCATTTGGAATATAATTTTTGTATTTTTGAATAAAGAAGATTTCTTTTTTGTATTAATTCAGTTCTATAACCTCTATCTTCAAGGTCAAACATTCCTGGTTGAGATTTATACATTTGCTCTGACTCACTAAGCCAATCTTCCATTTGCTTTAAATCTTTATCATATTCTTCTTTAAGAGTTAATAATTCTTCATATGAAACATGCCTTGAGTTTTTACCTTTACCTAGTAATTCATTTAAATCAGAAACATTTATCCCTTTAACTACGTTTTGTTTAACAGTATAATTTTCTATTCCTTGCTTTATTTTATTTAATTTCTCAACATTTGATTTTATTTTAGCTGAAGCCCATGGTTTAACTTTTTCTTTTTCTTCTTTAACATCTATAGTTTTTATATCTGTATCATCTATAGGAGTAACTCTAGGCTCAGGAGTAGGCTCAAGAGTAATCTTAGGAGGCTCAGAAGATTTAGGAGTAGTGTCAATAATAGGTAGCCCATAATTCCCCTTAACAAGTGAAGTTTTTGGTTGTCCTGAAACACTAAAACCTTCAGATATATTGTTCATTCTTGAAGTAAAGTTATTGTTTAATGATTGGTTAATGCTTTGAAGATAGTTAATTCCATTAGTTCCCTCAAAAATTCTATTGTTTAATGTTTTTATAGAACTTATAGCAGAATTTAAGCTACTATTTAAATCATCAAGAATATCAGTATCGCCTATAACATCTACAACAGATAATTTAGCATCTTCACTTGAACCTAGAGGGTCAGCAATTTGTGTTGAGCTGTTTAAATAATGTTTATATTCTAGGCTATTCTCTCCATATTCATCTTTTATTTGTTCTGCCTGTAAAGCATAACTGTCTATTAAATCAATTTGATTTTGATATCCTTCAGCTGTAGAATAGAAATCTTGTAATCTAGTTGCATTTGCTTCGTTTACGCTTTTTTTAGCATTTGCTCTCATAGAAACAAAGCTATTCATGTATTTCACATCTCCTGAAAGACCTTTTCTTAAAGCTTCTGCTTCTTCAAAATCAAAAATTTGGTCTTCTTCAACAAAATTTACCCCCATATTCATAATTTCTACTCCTTGCATAATTCTATTATAATCATTTTGCAATAATTTACTTCCAATAAGGTCAGGATGTTTTGTCATAAAGTTTTTTTGCCATTCTGAATATTCAGCAATTTGAGCACTTATTAATTCAGACAACTCTTTTCTTCTATAATCTCTCATCTCCTGTAGTTTTTCAGGAGGAACTTCTCCTGTAGTTTTGTCTCCTCCAGAAGTTTCATATTCAAATACTGTTTGGTTTGAAATTTTATCATACTCTTCTAAGCTAAGCATGAATTTTTTAGTAAGATTATCATACATTTGCATGCCTTGGTCATAAGATGTAAGTTTTTCTATTCTTAAATCAAAATCTCCATCTTCATCAGCTAATAAAGTGTTCCAAGCATCAAGATTAGAAGCAGACATTTTACCTCTATTATCATTGTAATAATTTAAAGCTCTCACTTTTAATGCTTTTGCTTCATCTAAATTGTATGTGGATTTTATATCAGAGTAATATTGAGTATATTCTCTATCAAATTGTGGAGACATTTCTCTTCTTGTTTTCCTTTGCATTTCAGCTAAAGGACTTACTATAGATAAAAGTTCATCAATAACATTTTTGCTCATTAATTATTTCCCTTATTGTTCAGGCGATGCAATATCAAGTGCTCTTTCATTCCAGTCTTGTATAACACTACCAATATCACTTAAAGCTTGTTGCTGTCTTTGATAAGGCATTTGGAAAGCATCTAAAGCTTTTTTACCATAGACATCTTTTGCTCCACTTGCAAAATCTTTAAATCCTCCACTACTAGCAAAACCTCCTGCTACTTTTGCTCCTTTTTCTCCTTGAGTTGTTCTTACTAAATCTCCTAAGAGAGATTGATTTGAAGCTTCAATTACAGGAGAATATGATTTTCTTAATGTAGCAGACAGTAAACTAGGACTTAAAGTTTGAAACATTTCAGGAGAAAGCATGCCAGGAATATCATATATTTGTTCCATTTGATTCATAATGTTAGTAGAAGTTAAATTCCCCAAAGATGTTATATTGCTAAAATCTCCACCAAATCCCATTCCACTTAATTGTTGTAATATTTGCTGTATGTTCATGTTAATTAATCCTTTAAAATTTTAAATCCATTGGCTGTCATATGGAACTGAACTTCCTTTTTCTTCTTTATTATCTAAATTTAATAATTCGGACAAATCAAATCCATCTCTAAACCCTTTTAGGTCTTTTAATATTTCTTCAATTCCTTCCATTTTTTCCAGAGGTTTCCATTGCTTTATTTTGTTCACTATATTAGAACCAAAACCACCTTCTTTAAGGCCTAATTTCCCAAATGTAATATCTTTTTTTCTTTTCGCATAATCTTCGGGATTAAAAGACTTTTTTAATTGATTCCAAAATTTACCTTCTCCAGGATTTGTAATGCCTTCTATTAATGATTTTCCTAATTCTCCGCCTTCTCCAGCAACACTTGATGTATATCCTCCTATTACATCACCTGCAAGTTTTTTTAACATATCACTTCCGCCCATTTTTAAACTTCTTGATTCTTTTAATAGGTTTTCAACATCATCTTTAAGAAAAGTTTTTGAAAATCTTGAAGTTCCTTTACTTGCTTTTCCATAAAGCCTTTTTGCAGCAGTTTGCGATTTGTCCATTTCTGCAACAGATTTAATACCTTGAGAAATTGCAGCCCCAACAGGCCCCGTAAATACACTTACAATGTCTAAAGCATCTCCTAGAAATCCTAAATCGCTTTTTTCTTTAAATTCTCTCATTAGTCTTTTTCGTTGCTCTTCTAACATTCGTGAAAGATTCTTGCTTTGCTTAAAGCTTGCTTTTTTAGTAGCATCAAATTTTGTTCTATGAACATTCGGCTGTTTAATTGTCGGGGTATTTAAAATATTATATAAGTCACTCATTGTTTTCCTTTTTACCTGCTTTTCTTCTCTTAAATATATTACTTTTTTTCTTTATATACAAATCTTACTGATTGTTAATCCAATCAATTATTTCATTTATTTTTTCTAACAATTCTTCAATAGGGTCTTTAGGTCTCCCATTGCTATGTTCTCCAAATAAATCATCTAATTCTATTTTTTCCATTTAAACTCCTATATATCCCCATATATTATAACTAAAATATAAATAATATTTATTATAGTATGTTTCACCACTATTCCAATCATCATCACCATCATCTTCTGTTCTTCTTATTCCAACTAATAAGAGGTCGCCTGCAGCAATATTATCATGACTTGTGTCCCATGTACCATTGACAACATTATTCCTGTTTTCATTATCAAGACTCATGCTAAATATACCTATTGTAGTCATTGTAATATTAGCACTACTATTATCAGAAGGTGTTCCTTTCATGACTACAAATTCACAAGCATATACATTTGCATTTGCTTGATTATACAGCCTTACATTAGCATTAAAATTTGTCAATGTCATAGCTTTAGGGCATACATACCCTCTATAATTAGCAATATATGATTCACCTGATGTATCACCTAATGCTGTTCCAACAGTACCCATGTCAGCTATATGAGCATAATAACCTCCATAACTAGGAACGTAAACATGATTTGTATCATTGGGTCTTGAATATCCTCCAAATTGATAAATTAAACCAAATTGTCCTACATTATATGCTCCATCAGTTAATTGTATATCATTACCTGCATCATTAGTAAACCATAATGTATTAGGAGCATCATCATGAACCCATAATTGACCAAACCCTGCATTATCTCCTACAGCATCAGCTTGTTCTGCTAAAAAATGACTTGCACCTTTAAAGTCGTGCATAAGATTACTATAACCTGCATCTATGTAAAACTGAATATTTCCTCCACCATAAGGATTTAACTTTATATCACCATCTACATGCAATCTAAAATTAGCATTATTAGAGGCAGCATCAGTAGTTTGAAGATAAGTTTCTCCATGCTCCTTAACATAAAGAGTCATAACATCATCTGTTGAAGCTCCTACATTTTCATATAAAGTAAAATATGTAGCATTATGATGTCCTGTTATATTTCCAATTTCAGTACCATTTGCTAAAAATTCTATTCCATCTGACATTCCATAGCTTGCAGCATCTAATTTAATTGCACCATCCACATCAAAAGTTAAATCAGCATTTGTTGATGCTGCATCAACAGTTGAAATAGTAGTTGCTCCATGCTCGTTTACTAATATATCAAAATAGTCAGTATTACTAGAACCTCCCATTTCATTCATTCTAAAACTACTGTAATTATCTAATTCTAATCCAAATGCATGAGAAGGTTGTGATGCACCTGCATCATCTGAATGTAGATTAAATGCTGATTGGTCTCCATCTCCTAATTTAAGTTTTAATGTACCTGATGCTACTATTGTATCTAAAGAACTTATAGTTAAATCGCCACTAGAATAAGTAACATCAGATAAATCATTTAATGCTCCGCCAAAACTACTTGTACCTGCTCCTATATATGACCTTAAATTAGCTCCTGTAACGTATTTAACAACACCGCTATCTGACATTAATATCTTATCAGTATCACTTCCTACTTCTGCAATAGTTCCTATTGTTAAAGTACTACTTGATAAAGTTGTATCTCCTCCAGATGGAGTTATAGTCAAATCTCCACCAGAACTAATCCCTACAGTTGTATTATTAGTTGAATCATAACTTAATTTTAATAAAGCATCTTGTGCTGATGTTTGCCAATTATCATCGTAATCTGTATTACGTTTAATTTCTAAAGTAGAACCATCATATAATAATGTAGGCTCGGAATCTAATGTTCCAATTGATTGGCCTATTGTAAGTAATTGATTTTCAGCTGTACTACTTATGCTATCATGAGACTCATTTTCAGAATAATACCATGTGCCATTATTAGCTTCACATTCTTCTTTATTTGTATATTGGCCTAAAGAACAATAGGCTGTTTTGTAATTAACAAACATAGCATCGCTATTTATATCTGATAATAATTCCTCCGAAGTTCTATATTTTAACTCTCCATCGTTTTCAATTACAATAAATTTATCACCTTTAGAAGAATTTTTTATATCTTTGATGTTAATTTTCTTTGCAAAAACATTAAGAGGAGTTTTATCTAGCCTTGAAATTTCAGACATTCTATTACTTACAAACCAAATTCCTTTTGCCTTACTACATAGAAATGTCCCCTTACCTTTTATGTTAGAAATAACAATATCTCCGTCTTTTCCAAAATCTCTATTAGGTAAAGTGTTTAATATTTTTACATTAGATGCTTTTAAATGTAAAAGCTTTGACATTATCTTAAACTTTTAGTTTTATATACTAAAGATATATCGTTAATTTCAAAATCATAAGGAACAGAAGCTCCACTAAATTTAAGCATGATAGACACAATATTATTTAATTCACTAGGAGTTGTTGGTTTTAAATGTGCAGTTTTCCATATACCATCTGTTTCGTCTAATGTAGAACTTCCATAACAAGCAGTTCCACTACTATTAGATTGTCCAAATGCAAATTTACTTGCGTCAGAAAAAGTAATATTAAAATTACTACTACCATTAATAGCAGCTGAAACAGTAACATTGCTATCAGTTCCGTTTGTTCTTACTCTATAAGTTATATATATTCCGTATACTTTTTTGCGAATATTTATATTTCCAAAAGTAATATCTTTTGTTGTGAATGTAAACAATTTTGTTGATAAATTATCATTAGAATCATGATTCCATTTTCTTAACGTATTAACTCCGTTAGCTCCATCACTAGTTACATGATAAAATAAAACATCTCCGTTTTTACTTGTTATCATATTACTCATATTTCCAGTTTTAACATCTCCTGTGTTATCATTCCATACTGTTGTAAGTAAAGTCCAAGAATTTGTTTTAAAGTGGTATGTAGCACCGCTTGGAGCAGACACTCCTGCTTCATTATTTTTAGAAAAATTAATCACTAAAGTATCTTTGTTTTTATCATATCCTATAACACATTCGCCTAAAGAAGAAGATGGAGACCATCTATTATTAGAAATTCCAGGATTTTCATAAGCTTGTGATGTAGGAAGGACACCTTCAATTAAATTTTTTAAGCTATTACCATCGTATAAATAACATCCATTTTCATTTGCCCATGCTATTCCTTTAGGAGTTTTAACTACAGAATAAGAACCTTTAACTCCCACATTATCAAAAGTGTCAGCTAAACTTTCATAATCTCCTGACACATCTATAACAAAAACTTTTTTCTTTTTAAATTGAAGAATCTTATCTTTGTAATATTCTAATGCTGTTATTTCATCTCCATCATTGATAGCAACGTCTATAAAATTTGAAGCAGGTAAAATGTTATATTTGTTAATAGGAGATTTAATCATTCTATCTCCATGTATAACTCCACTTTGTTTTATGTTTCCAACATACAATCTATTATTTGCTATTACTGATGTTTTATATCTACAAGTTAATGTTTCTTTACTTAAAGCATCTTCTTGTTTTACCATAGATTCAGATTCGTAACTATTTATTTCATTAAAATCTTTATTTACTTCTCTTTCCAAAGTCCAAGCTTTTAAATTATCATTATAACTACGTCCATAATCAAACATACCAGAACTATTTGAGTAAAAATTCCCAACATTATTTCCTTTATGATTTAAATACCATTGCAAATACCATGTGTCAGAATCAGTAGATTTCATATATATTTTAGTTGTTTCTACAAATTCATTATTAAAAAATTCTTCTGTCATGTAAAAAGTTACCTCTGGGCATTTATTTGCATCAATTATTTGTGTTGTTTCATCAAAAATATTTAAATAACTTTCGCAACCAAATATATCTACGCTTGTTATTGCAATTTGAAATTTTCTTTCTGCCCAACCTGAAGGAGATACTTCTTCATCAGGAATTGAAAAATTTAAAAATATCTCAGCATTACTTCCAGTAGTAATATTAGGAGCTGAAGGTTCTGTCATTATATTTGTTTCTTCTAAAATCCCATCATCATAGAAGTTTACATCTAATTTATTAATAAAATACCTTGTATAACTTGCAAATTGATAACAATTCCAATAAGATGTTTTTGTACAAGCATTTGGACTTGCTGTGCTCCAAGTTGCAATATCTCTTTCAAGATGTCCTTCAGTACCCCATACTTGATTAGTTCCTACTACATCATCAAGTATATCTTTTATTTGTATAATTAAATCTTTATTTTCAGTTATATCTACATTTCCTCTTTCATAATATAAAGTTCCAGATAGTCTAATTTTAAAATTAATCATTCTATCAGAAGAACCAGTAATAGTATCTTGATATATATCATCTATAGGAGTTAGCATTGTTATTGAGCCTGTTCCCGTATCTGTAGTCCATGGTACTCCTCCGTCAAGTACATGAGACCATCTATAAGCTGCGTTAGTGTGCTGATTAATTCCAAAATTTATAGTATCTTTATTACTTAAAAGAGGAGACATATCACTAAAATAACTATATCCATTTACAAAATTTTCATATTCATTAGAATTAAGTGTGCGACTAAATGTCCCTCCTTCTACTTTAAAATACATAGGATGTGTGGAATTAGGAAAATCTCCATTTCCTCCATCTCCACCATTATTATTTTGACGACATCCTTGTAATTCAAAATCTACTTCAAAATTTACAGAATGAACAGAAGATGCGTTTATATTTCCATCACTAACAAAATCTCTTAATTCTTCCATTGGAATTAAACATTTTACAGGCCATAATGCTTCAGTATACATAGAGTTTGAATGACCTCCTGAATCAGTCTGACCAGCATTATGAACAAAAACATTACCAAGTCCTGCTGTTGTGGGATGGTTTTGATTATCAATATTTGGTTCTAAATAAGTTTCATAAGATTTTAACCAATTGCTAGTACTTCCTCCTGCTTGATACATAACACTAGGAGTTTTTGTGTTATCAGCTATATACCTTGTAATAATTCCCATTCCTCTTTGTTCCAATGTGCTTTCAGGCCCAAAACAATCATATCTCCAATCTGTTGCTATTGCACTATTTGCCCCTTCTCCTTTTGTAGTAAAAGTAATTTCATTGAATAATTCATTTTGCAAATCTATCGCATTATATATTTCAAGAGGATTTGTAAAAGTTGTTGATGTAGATGTTTCAAAAATATGTGCCGTTAAATTACATGGACTTGACAAAAATCCTTGCTTTGTTTTCCATCCTGAAGAATCTCTTAAATTAGTATAAGTGCTTGATGCATATTTATCATAATACATAAGAATATTATTATTATTTGTTTTAAAGTTAGAATCTGAAATTCTTAAAACTCCATTTGCAAAATTAAAGTTAGGGATAGCATTTGCTTCGGGATAAATAATCCAATTTTCATTCCAAGTATTTCCTTGATTTTCAGAATTTAAATGTATTTTAGATTTAGATTCAGTATTACCTTGAAGTAGAGTAATTGTATCTTCTGTATCTCCTGTAATTTGAATATTTCTTATATAAACTTCTTGATTATTAACAGATGACGAAGTAACACCATCAGGATAAGTTCCTTCTCCACGACTATAACTTCCCCCTCTTACTCTAAATATCCAATCAGATGCATTGTTGTAATCTGAAGGAATTTTAAAAGAAGTAGAATACCTACTCCAAGTATTTACAGCTCCTAAAAAAGGATTGTTTCCATTATTTTTATAGCCCATTGTAACTAAATCATTTCTTGCTTTTCTAATACTTACTCCATGTATATATGTAAACCAAGGTTCTCTAGATAGGCCAGGAGATAACTGAAGTGTTACATTAACTGTAGCAGCTCCAGGAGTAGCTTCATCATAAGGAACATAAAATTTTATATAATCACTTGAAGATGGCTGGTTTGAGTTTCTGTTTTGAAATGGAAAATTCCATTTATAATTACTTACATCGTTTTCATCATCATCTTCTCCTCCTACAAATGTACTTTCAGTTCCATCGCTTGTCCAATCAACTAAAGTTGTATTATTTGTAGTATCTCTTAATCTATACGCTACTCCTGCTCCTAGATATTGAAAATTTAAATGGTAATAAGTATTTGTATCTAAGGTGCAAGTAGTGATAACATAATTATTATCAGGAACAATGGCTGCCCCATAAGAAGACCAATCAAATTTTAAAGTTCCGTCTACTCCATTGTATAGACTTGATTCTTCAACTGTAGAAGCATTAAAAAAGGTGTATTCATCCCAATTTCCGCTTCCACCTGTCCATGCTCCAGCATCTCTAAAATCTCCATTTACTACATAATTAGCGTAACTTGAAGTAGCATGTGCGTAGTTAGTTTGAGCTCCTTTTTCAATCCACCTTCCTCCGCTTTGAAGATAAAGACCTGCATTTGGATTAGTTTGGTTTGTTGTTCCATTTGTAACTGTATCTGAAAAAAGCTCTATATTTGGAACTACATCTCCTGTTCCTATTGCACTTCCATCTGCGTCTCCATCTGAGACGTCATTGTAATATTTGTTTTTAAAAGCACATTCAAAAGATATTGTGTATTCAACTCCTGACTCCAATGTAAGATTTGAATCAGAAGGCCCTTTGTATTCTAAATATCCCAAGTCAGCTGATGCTTCAGCTGATATACTTGCTTGTTTTGAAACTGCATAATAACTAGAATTTGATGAATAGCCTACAGAATCATTTGAAGCTAAATTATCCACTTGAAAAAAATTAGTAGTATATCCATTTGTTATGAAATTTTCAACATCTGTGTCGCTTCCATCAGTACCTCTTGTTGTTGCAAACCCAACACTTTTCCATCTAAATATCATATATTTACTAGTAGTATCAAGAGCTGTATCAAATGCCTCTTCTACAACAATTAATCTAGTACTTCCTGTATATGAATCTATTCTTCTTGATTGACCTGCACCCGTTCCTTCATATATGAATATAGTCATGTCTTTATAATAATTATCAGTAGTGCTATAAGTTGAAGTAGCTTCAATATCCATATTAACTGTTCCACCTCCCGCACCACTAACGTCAGCAATTGTTCCAGTTTCAAACCCTAACCCAAAAGAACCATCTATAATGTTCCAACCATAATCTGTCCCAAATTGAAACAATCCAAATCCACTTTGAAAATTATTATTTAAAATGTTTCTTGAATATATAGACTCTACAGCACTTCCAACAACTCTTAAAATACCATCTTTATCTACAACAACATTCCAATTTTGAGAAAATTGAGAATCACCAATATCTCTTGGGTCAGCGTACGCATTAAGACCTCCTGAAAAATCCTTTATTTCATATAGTTGTTTAGGCACTATTTTCCTTTGATTTTATCAACGATAGGTTTTAATACCATATCCCATACTAAATCATCTTTTTTAGAAGGGCTTAATTTAATAGCTTTTTCTAAAACATATAAAGCTAATAAACACCATTCCCAATTACTTGTTAAAAATGACATCATATTATTTCTCCTTTTCTAGTTTGTTAAGTCGTTTTTCTAAATCCTCTATTGGAGGATGAGAATCTTTCTTTAATATTGCAACTTCCTTTTCAAGTTCTTCAATATACTTGCCATATTTATTTAAATTCTTTTGTACTACTTTCATTTGCTTGTCTAACTCGTTATCTTCTTCAACATACTTTTGAAGCTTATCAAGCTTATGTTTTTTCATAATTTGTTTAAGAACAATATCTATTACTTTTTTAACTATTATACCTTGTATCATTTATTCCCCTTTTTATACATCATCTATAATTGCTGCTATTGTGCATTGAATATTTGCATCTCCCGCATCAGCTCCATTAGGGCCACCATTAATTGCATGTATATTGCCTACAGTTGTATTTGGAAGTTTTGCAAACCAAGATTCTCCAGGGCCTATTTCAATTGCATTAGTGCTTGTGTGAGCAACTGTACTTCCATCTAATACTAAATATAAACTATCTGTACTATCTGCGTTTTTTGCAAATATAAATTTTACTTTATCTGTTGTTGCTATATCAGCATTTGAACTTCCAGTTTGTACTCCATCTGCATTTGCAAAGAATTTTCCTGATATTAAATCAACACTTCCTGTGTTATGAGGTACATTAATAATACCATAAAACCATTTCTCACTACTATTTGCAGGAGTATATGCAAATGTTAAATCTTTTAATGTTGCTTGAATTTCTTCGGGAAGTAATACTGCCTTTATTGTCATTGTAGCTGCATCAGCCATCTAATTCTCCTTATTCAAATAAATCTTTACCATAAATTACTAATAGTCCACTTATAAAGACTAACCAAAACCCTAACCAAAACGCAGATAACTCCTGCAATTAAAACCTCCAATTCACTCCTGTGCTTACGTTATATTCTTCACGACCATAGTAATTTAATTTTGAGCCTTCCATAAAAACACCAATATGTTCTCCAAGTTTAGCTCCTAATAATAGACCAATATCGTATTGCTCTTCATCTCCTTTATATGACTTATCAGTTAATCCTTTAGTTGCTTGATAAGAATTAAGCCATATATGCGAGTAAAATTTATCATTTCCTAAGTAAAAATCCAAACCGATAGCTATACTAGCTTCTGCTTGCCATTCTTTAATTTTATTATCTTCGTTATATTGTCTTATTATATCAGGCATATAATATTCGTAAAACTCTGCATCAGAGTATGCCACTGCAACGGAGTCAGAGTTCTCCCAATAATAACTAGCTTCTTCATAAAACATTTCCCAATAACCTTCTTCAGTAATTGGGTCAGTTTCAATCCATATATAATAATTATCAATTTCATCATTTCCATTTAAATCATGTAAAGGCACTAAATAATCTGTATATCCATAATCATATGCAAGATACCACCAAGGGTATTCGTAATCTTCATAGGCAGGATGACCATATACGGGATGACCCATCACATTTCCACCTATTGAAAATATAACAGGGCCTAATCCTAATTTATATCTTAAATCTATAGAAGTAAATTGTAAATCTCTACTTTCTTTTTCTAAATACTTAATTTTTGTTATAAGGTTGTTATTACTCCATTTAAGCCAATATTCTTGGTCTATAAACTCATGACCTCTATTTTTAACAAAACTAGTCGAAAAAAGGTATTCTAAGCCATCCACAGCACCAAATAAAGCATTATCACTAAGTGCTGATTCATCACCTTTGTAAAACTTCTTAGATGATTGATATGGAAATAATGCAATTTTTCTTAATCCGATATTATATTTATAGTCATCTTCAAGTTCTACATTTCCCTTTATATAGGGCGTACCCATTGTGCCAGACAAATATATAGTCGAGTTATCAAATACCCCACCAAAAAGTAAACAAACATACGCAACCATATTACATATAATTCTTTCATAACGCATTACTAAAATCTACTTCCTTTCGAGTTTCTTTTTTCTAATTTAGTAAGTCTTTCTTCAAACGCATTTAATTTATCTGCTAATGCATCAAGCTTATCTTTGCAATCATCAATACCTGATAAATCAACTTCAGGTATATCTACTTTTTTATTTCTAAGTTTTTCAAGTTCTTCTTTTATGTAAGTTAAGTCAGCTGCTAAAGGAGATAATGTAGTAGATAAAGTTTTAAGTTCTTTAAATGTTTCATCATATTCATCAAGCTTATAAGATATAATTTTTAAATCGCCCATAGATTTAATATTTTCTACTTCTTTTACAACATATTCATGCTCTAATCTATTAGGACTATTATTAGATTTAAGTTCTTCTATTTGACCTGTAATACTAAAATACGTTGCTGAGGCAGATACTATAACAGCACCTATAGTAACCATAAATTTTAAATCAAAAGTAAATTTACTATCTTCACCTATTTCTGTAGCCATTGGCTTCTCCTTTTCTTTTCTTTCGGCTTTTATCTCTTGTTGCTGAGTATTTAAAACTTCTGCTACTTCGTCAACACTTACATGCCCTTCTTCAATAAGTATTTTTCCTAATGGTACTGACCTGTTATAATTAATAGCTTCGTCAGCTTGTTTGCTTAAAGCTGCTTGGAGTTGTTTTCTATTTATAACTCCTTTAATTAATAACAAATCACCTATTTTCATTATACGCTTGCTATAATCATTTCCAAATCACATGACCCAGTATTTGCATCAGCTTGAATGTTAGTTAAACTTCCAAAAGCTGTATCAGAAGCAGCATCTGCATCTTGTGTAGCATTAAAAACTGCGGTCATGCCATTAGCATTATCACCATTTAAAACAAAAGATTGACCTGCATCTACTTTAATAGCTACCTCATCATTATCTTGATTTCTAAATGTTAATGTAATAAAATTTGTACTATCTCTATTAGTAAATCTTATATATCTAACATCAGCTGCAACATAATGACCTGCAGAAGCAACAGCGGAACTAAACGTAGCTATTACACATTCAGTAGTTGTAATAGTTAAAATTCTTTTTACTATTTCATTAATACTTAGAAATGTTTTAATGGTTGTTCCACCAAATTGTTGCCCATTAAGCGTTATATCTTCAGTATGTGTTACTGTTAATGTTGCCATTTATTTCTCCTATTTATTGCCATCAATGAGTTTTCCCCATAATGACGTTTTTCCATCAATTATTTCTACTACTTCTACTTTAAAATTTCCACCTTGAAACCAATCAACTATTGCAAATCCGTGATTCCAATTATGAAGATTGCCTCTTAACCATTCATTAGCCTCTGAAGACATATCTTTTAAGCAACCCATACTCCAAGCACTTATTGTTCCACCCCACTTAGTATCTGTAAATCTTTGAAAATCGTGAGTATGTCCATATATAACGCTTTGTCCACCTTTTTCTAAATGCTTTTTAGCATGGTGTATTGGAGTATATTTGCCATGTATAAAGTTAAGTTTACCTATTTTAAGAGGTTTATTAGAAATATATTTTAAATATTTATATCCTCTTTCTTTAATCCTTAATGCATTTTCCGTTTTATATTGCGGAAGATAAGGATGTCTTGTTACAAAGTTATCTAACCAAAGCTCATGATTACCTTGTATAAAATGTCTTTTTTTGCATTTTGCTTTATCTAATGATGCATCTATTAAATCCATGCCTTCATTAACAAGAGCAATTTCTTTATCAAGCATTGGCATTAAAACTTCTAATGGTGGTTTTTCTTTATCTTTCCAATAATGCTTACTAAATAATTCCCACTCACCTGTATCTCCTAAATCAATGTAAGTATCAGGTTTTACCATTTCTATTGCTTGACATACTACACTTATCGCTTTTTCATCGTGCAAAGGAAAGTGTTTGTCAGGAGTAACAATAGCTCTCCTAACAATACCTTTGTCTAATCTCGCCATCTTAACCTCTATTTATTTCAAAAAACTATTTACTGCTTTTTTCTTCAAGAACTTTTTTTAAAGCTTCTATAGAACCTATAGCTTTAATATATATTTCTTTTGCTTGTTCTCTTTGACTTTCGTAAATCTTTATTTCTTCTTCTAACTTCTTTTTTAAGTCACTCATTTTATTCCCCTTACATTCGAGGTACGCTTAAAGCCCTTACCCCACTTTTTCTTAATGGATATTGTTTAACCATCTTATTGTACATTGCTTTAAAATACTGAGCTTTTTGTATATCTCCAGTATCTTCAAACATTCTTGCTTTCATATAACAAACTACCGCAGGATGTAATCCTGAGTCTAATCCTATATCAGATTGTAAATTGTCTGTTTGTGCATCTACAGTTCCATATTTTGATTTATATGTAATTCTTATTCCAGCTGTTACATCAGAACCTTGATATGTGTCATATTTTTCTTTTGTTCTTTCGCCATTTGTAGAAGTTGTATCTTGACATAAAATCGCTAATCTTTGGTCATCGTTATACCATACAAAGTAATCATTTGGATATGTTCTTTTATCTGTTGCCATAATTCTCCTAAGTTAACGAATCATCACCAGCATCAGTATCTGACCAACTGCTAGCTGTGTCGTCTGTGTCTCCTCTTAACAATTTATGAGGGTCTGCTAATTTTGGAATCATTATATATCTATCATTAGTATCTTTAATTTCAACTTTCTGTATATCTATTACATCATCATGAAGTGTGTACCATCTATCATAACCTATTAAATTAGTTGTTTTAGATACAGTATTATTTCTTTTATGTGATGCAATGTCATCTAAAGCATCATTCATTAATTGAAATAAGAATTGTTCAGGTTGTCTACCAAATAAATTTTCTATTTGTTCTATAATATTTTTAGCTGTCATTACTTACCTCCTTGAGATTGTCTTTCAATTAATCCTGAGTTTTGAAGCCCATATAAATAATCTTGTTTTAATGTTGCTATAATTGGAGTATATAATTCAATATCCTCTTCTTCAATAAGTTGTCTTTCTGCTATTCTTATTGCTGCGTATAAAACAACTAAATGCTCTAGTTCGTCAGGAAAATTAGCAATTGTAGAATCGTCACTTCCTGTAACTGAAGGATATGAAACATGATAAACAACTGCGGTTTGGTTTGCTGTTGGTGTTGGTATTACATTTAATATAGCAGTATCTCCTGAACTTAAAATCCAATATACAGGGTCAGTTACACTTGCTTTATACAAACTATTTGCATCATTTGATAACTCCCCATACATTGATAAAACTTTTCTACAAGGAATTCTACTTCCACCAGAATCAGCAGAAAGTCTATTTACATATAAAATTTCTCCAACTCCATCCATGTCCATAGTTGTTGAAGAGTTATTTAATGTTGTTTCTGTTGTACATTTTTCTTTTAAAGAAGGAGGCATCATGTTTATTAATTCTTTAGCTCCATCAGTAAGAAATTGATTTATAGCAACATCATCTTCAAAACTTCCTATTAAATCTTGGATTTGAGTTTTAAAATTCGCCATTACCTTTTATTCCTATCAGCAATATCTTGGTCAATTGTTGTTTGTGAAAACTCAACTTGTGTTTGTCCACTCCAAGTTGTTCTCATGTTAATATAATCAGAGATTTTACTGCTTGTTCCAAATACTTTGCCACAATCACATTGTTTTGCTTCACCGCTTTTTACTTCAGTTCTTACTCCACATTGACAATAATAAATTCTCATTTTTTAACTTTTCCACCTTTTTTATACATTCCAATTTTTTGATATCCCACTTTACCACCACCTGCATACATTTGCTTTCTCATATCAGGAGCATTTACGATTGTATATCTAGGATTATCTTGAACCATTTCCTTAGCTTTCATTTCTCCTTCAGGGGTATAATCCATTTTTGCTATAATTTCACCTTTTTCATTTTTGATTGTAGGCATTATTTTCTCCTTTTTCTAGCGTCATTGCTTGGGGGTAATTTACCATGCTGATTTATATATTCCAAATAAGGTTCTGTTGACGCATTAACTGATTTTTTTTTAATTACATATTCTCCGCCTTCAACCTCAATAGGTATTCCACCTTTGTCATGTGAAGGGCCATTCATTTTTCCTCCATGTTCGGCTTTATTTCTTTTAGAACCTTTCAATCTGCTTTTTTCCTTTTTGCCTTTATTAATACTTGAGTCTACAAATCCTGATATTTTACCATTTTTGTGAGATGCATCCTTTCCATCTCCATTTCCATAAGTTCCTTTATCACGATTGTATTTATTTAATTTAGCACGATAAGAAGATTTATGTTTTTGAAACTTTTTATATTCGTCTTTATAATCTCTTTTAGACATTAGTCTAACCGCCTCCTCCACCAGCAATATCATCTTCTAAAACTACTAAAACAAAAACTCTATCACCTTTTAATTTGCAAGATGTTACTGATAAAACTTCATCTATGTCAGTAGGAGTACCTCCCAAATCACTAAGAGTAAGATAATCTTCAACTAACTTAGATATACCATCATTGCCTCTTGAATCTGTTTGAGTATTATCAAGAGCTGTTGCATCTGCTATAAATGATTTTGCTTTATATATATGTGCCATAAACTATCCTACGTTTCTATTGTTACAATTATAAAAACTCTATCGCCACTTAATGATGAACATGCAACTTTTATTTCTCTTGCTCCAGCACTTCCAGCTGGATTTGAATCAGTTATATATTGTTGAACTTGTTCTGCAAGGGAAGTATTTCCTCTCCCATCAGTAGTTCCATCGGCTAAAGCTGTTGCGTTTCCTATAAAGGACTTTGATACAAACGCCATATTTTCTCCTTAATTATAAAATTTGAATTCTTTAGTAGATTCGGGAGCTACCCTTTATACGATAACTCCCATAGTTCTACAAAACTATTAATCCTTATTGATTTGGATTATGCAAGGTCTGCAAATGCAATACCATCGCTAGCATCAGTATTAGATACAAGAACACCATTAATATACCATAATAGTCCATCGCACCAAAATTCTAATTCAGTACCAGCTGCAGGTGTTAAAATATTTAAATGAGCATTACTATTGCCATCTGAATATTCTATTTCTCTATTAACACCATCAAGGTCAGCATCTACACCTCCAAGACCACCAACAAAATAATTGTCAGCACTTCGTGTTTTAACATGCCAATCTTGTGCATCTTCTGCTCCACCTACATAGACTAATCTATAATATAGACCATCTTCAACTTCAGGTAAAACAAAATGATGGTCTGCGTCTAACGCAGGTACCAGAATTGTTTTTCCGCTATCTTCAGCTTTCAAGTGAGTTGCTCCAACTTGAATAGTTCCAATATTATTTGCTGTTGCTATAGCTGCATTACTAAGCTCAACAGATGTAACATCAGTTCCAGCTGTACCTGTGTTAATTGAACTTACAACAGTTCCAGGAGTAATTCCTGCACCTGCTACAGTTGAACCAACAAAGATTTCAGTTTCACTATCCATTGTAAGAGTAGCATCTCCAGATACCGTATCAGCATTTACTAAAAATTCAGCTTTTGCATCAACAACAACAAAGTTGCCTTTTGGAATTGCACCATAACTTCCACTTGATTTATTTAGTCCATCACTTCTCATTATTCATATCCTCCTTATAAGTTATTAATGTTTATCAAGGCATGAGTTTCAGGAAGAGATATTTCAAGACCAGCTTCGGTCAATATCATATCTTTTCTTAAATCTTCATCTGCTTGTTGAACATTAGTTGTGATTGAAGTGTCTCTATTAACACCGTTACCAATAAGAGGTCTATATGAAACATGGTCAAGGTCAACAAACATCATATGACCTGATGCATTATTTCTAAATAGTGGCTCTTTAACCAAACTACAAGAACCATGAACAGTTTCTATTTTCATAATCTTATGACCAAACGAACCTTTACTTGCCTCAAAGTTATATGCACTTTGATTAACTACACTAGCATCTGCAAAACCACCATTTAACTTATTAAAATGAGATATTACTGGTAAAGAAGCTAAACAAAGTTTATTATCTGAACCGCCTCTAGCAGGGTCATACATAACCTCAAATGCCCCAAGTAGTCCGTCATAAGTCATTTCAGCTGTTGTAAACATACCTAAGTATGGATTACCTTCTGAATAAGAACCTATACTACCATCAGTAATTGTACCATTTTTAAGACAATGTCCTACGATACCATCAGTATATTGAATACCGCCTTGAGAGCCTCTCATACTAAATAGCATTGCTCTTTCAATGTCAACTTTATGTTCTCTTAATTTAAGATTCCATAACCTTGCCCATTCGTCAGCATAACCACGATATACAGTTGCTCTAGCTGTATTAGACATTTCGCAAGCTGTTTTAAAGATTTGGGTATAACCATAATCATTATCAAGCTCTTGAGACCATACATCTGGAGCACCTGAACCTTGCTCATATGATGTACCGATAACAACACATTCACCATTGTCGTCAAGTGTAGTTGTTGAACCATCTACAGATTGAATTGTTTTAACAACAATTGAAGTATCAGCTGTGCCATTATGCGAAACTGACTCAATCCTACCTATGCCTTGCAACATCGCTTCATTATCATCACCACCACCTGAATTGACATTTTGTGCAAATTGAACAACCATTCCTTTAATAAGCCATGAAACTGCTGCTCCAGTTGAAGTATCTACTGTTAAAGTTGTAGTTCCACCTGGTGCTGCTAAAGTACCACCGCCTTTTTGCAAAAAGCTTCTATCAGTAATAGAAACCTTCGTTCTATCTTCCAAAAATCTGAATTGAGAATCAGATGTTGGAACTTTTCCTACTTTTGACAAATATACAAAAAACGGAGATTCTTCTGGAGCTAAGTCTGCGACCCTATCGCTAAAATCGTACAGTCTTCTTGTGCTTAAATTTGCACTGTCAACTGTATTACCACCAGGAGTTCCGAATTTTACTTGTCCACTATTATAAGTGCCCATTTATTTCTCCTTAGTTTATAATTTACAATACGTTTGCCCGACTTCCAGCTTTTGTAATCGCAGCCCACATATCATCTTTTTCGTTAGTTTTAATCGGTTGCTCTCCATTTAAAATACCTGCTTGTTGAGGAACTGATTGATTCTGACGGATTGAATCCATAGGGTTTTGATTAGTTTGTTCACCTTCAGTCGGTTGTTGAGTTACAGATTGCCACATATTAATTGCACCATCAATACCGTATTCGGAAGGATTTCTTTGTGCAAACTCATAAAACGATTTTATTTGCTCTTCATTTAATCCTCTTTTTTCAAGTTCGTTTGTAAGTTTATTCATACCAACTTCTTTTTGAACTTGACCTACTTGGCTTTCAACAGCTTGATTAATAGAGTCTTGTAACTCTTGTTGTCGAAATTTATACGACTTAGATTGCGGGTCATTATAGGCTTCCCATGGGTCAAACTCATCTTTCTCTAAAGTAATTCTTTGCTCAGTAGGTGTTGGTTGGCCTTGAACCATTCCAGATATAGTTTGCACAATATCAGGTCTTGACTCCAACATTTGTCCTAATTGCTCGTATTTTTTTAGATTTTGATTTTCAGCATAAAGTTTGTCTTTTTCTGATTGAAAATACTTAGCTTGAGATTCCCAATCACTTCCAGATTCTTCTGCTTGTTTTCCTTCATCTTGCCCTACATTATCATTGACTTCACCTTGATAATCAAGATTTTCATTTTCTAATGCGTTGTCCATTTACTCTCCTTTGTTTTGCAATTTCTCTTTATTTTCAGCTTCATTGCGTAATCGCATTTTTTCTGCTTCGAGTTTAACTGCGTTTTCAAGTTTACCAAGCACTAAATTATTAGCAGACTTGGATTCCGATTCTTGTGATTTAAGTTCAGCTTTGAATTTCTCAACTTCACTACGTTTTCTAGCTGAGATTGACTCTCTATTTGCTGTTTGTAAATCACCCTGTAAGTTTTTAACAGCTTCTTGTGCTTGCTGTAATTGTCCTTGTAATTGTTGCACAATGTCCATTCTTTGTAAAACACCTTCTTTGTCAAATATATCAGTTTTCATTAAAGCTTCAGTTCTATCAATTAAACCAGCTTGATAAGCTTCCATGTATATAGACCATTCTCCCCATCTATTTGATGGCATTGTAGAATTGCCTATAATATTAATATCATATTGACCGATAGTTAAATCATTCATCATCTCTCCAATTGCTTGAGATTTGTCATTGTAATGATTAACCATATACTCACTCATATCATTATTAGGTTGCACAACTCTAAAAACTTTTTTATATGTATAATGCTCTTTTGAAAGATTATATACAACTTGACCTAATCTTCTTAAAGAGCCTTCAATATCCCTTAATTTTGATTTACTTCTTCTTTGTCCAAAATCTTCCATCATCATAGTTGCAGACGAAGTTCTAGGAGCAACTTCACTATTGCCTTGCATCATTTCAAATATACCCATATTTAAATCAATGTATTTTTCTATTAATTGCGGTAATTGCATAACAGAATTAGATAAAGGTTGAGGTGATGGAAAATGAGGTTCACCAAAAGATGGGTCATATTCAATTGTTGCATTTGGATTTGCCCAATCTCTTTCTAATTCCTCTATATCATCTACACTTCCTTGAGGTATTAATAATTTTAAACCTGAAGATGCTTGTGCATGAGATGTTATTAATGACATAGTTTTATTTAAAAATCTTTGATAATCTTTATTTTTTCTAACATCACTCATTGGATATGGTGTGTTAGTCCATATATTAGGAACAGGTACAATAGGATATTTATCTGTATTTAAAATCCTTTCATATAACACAGTACTTCCTAATATACATGTTAATTTAATTCTTGTTTGTTGAACTTCTACAATATCAATCATACCTTGTTTCATAGCAGCCATAATATCAGGATTTTCTAAAAATTTCTCCATATTTGAAGAATCTAATATTCTTTCTTCTTGAGTTTCATTATTTAATATTCTATAATATGGAACTTTTACTTTATGAAAATACTCTATTAATTGATATTTTTCAGAACCTTCGCCTTTATCAGCATCTTTTATATAGTCAGGAGTAAAGCTTCCCATAGTCCTATTGTTTAAAGGAGAAGGATATGTTTCATCTTCATGATACCCATCAATTAAATCAATCAACATTTTACCATCTTCTTGCTCTTCTGATAATTGAGGATATAAATCTATTAATTGAAACTTAGTAAATATAGTTGACAACATCATTCCCGTAGCATCATCAAAGTATCTACTTCTAGCATTAGGGTCTACGCATACTCTAAATGGGTCAACATATGTGAATTTAACTTCACCCCTTCCATAATCAGCTTCTACATCTGTATATGCATAAAAATAACCAAGTCCTGTAACGGCATAATCATGAACAACTTGTTTAAAAACTTCATTTCCATCAGATATATTCCAAATATATTCTAGTATTACTTTCCAAACATTTGCTAAGTCGCTATCTGAATCTTCTCTTGGCATAGCAGAAAACTTAGGTGGTTTAGATGTAATAATGGCTTTAAATTGCTCAATAGCACCATATAGTCTATCTAATGGAATATTTGATTGATTTCTTGATTCTAATTCATCTTGCTCTTGTGAACTAAAATGATTCCCTAAATAAAAATCAATATCTTCACGAGCATGGTCTGTCCACTCTCTACGAGCATCATCCCATCTTTTCCATAATTCTTTTATTTCAATTGCTTTTTTATCTTGCTCTATCATAACTTGTAATATAAAACCTTTTTATTAATTTATCAATACCTTGAGCCTGTCATCCAATTATATCGTTTTCTAGGCTTTTCCCATTCATTTTTATTATTTTTAACTCTTTTAGCAGTGCCAGCTTTTTTGCTTCCTTTTGCAAATTGAGTTGCTAACCAAAATGCATCTATTGTATCATCATGTGTACCTTTTGGAAAATCAAGTAATTCACCTATAAATTCATGCATATCTTTTTTTAAATGGACAGCCCCCGCTTTAAACATAGGTTGAAGTCCTTCAAATAATCTATCTTTCTTTTTTTGGTTGCCATAGTTTTTAATACCTTTTTCAATCCCAGGCAAAAACTTTCCTTCTTTTTTACTTTTTTTATGTATGTAATCTCTAAGCATTTCTTGGTAAGATATAGTTTCAATATTTATTCTTTTGATTGGGCTATATCGTTCTGCGATTTTAAATATTTCTTCTGCGCAGTCCATTGGTAATACTCTTTGTCTCCAATACTCAATAATATAATAATCATAGTCAGCGGTAACACCGATAACCATAATAACACTATAATCATTCCTAGTAGAAAGCGTTGAAGCAGGGTCAACCCCGATGTAAATGTTGACATATTCAGTTCTCCCATCATCTAATGTTATATACCAAGAATTATACTCTTTATTGAATTTAATACTACCTTTATATAAATTATCCGTTATATCAGCTTCTCCAAAAATTTGGTCTTCGGGAGATTTAGCTTGGTTCATATATTCTTGGTAAAATTTAGCAGGAGTACCCGAATCTATATAAAATTGTTTTCTTTCTTCTAATTTTTTAAGAGGCCAACGTGAAGGCCATAAAGGAGTACCGTCATCAAGAATAGCTTTGAAAGTAGTTATATCCCATGAATATTCTTCTCCATTTTTCATAGCAGCTTGGTAATTTTTTACTAATCCATTTAAAAATGCATCATAATGCACAATAGTACCATTGCACCATAAAAATCCACCTTTATCAAAATCAATAGCAGGATATACAGCAGCAGTTACCCAATTCTTGATTTGGAGTCTAGCTTCAGGAGTTTTTGTATTTAACTCTGATTCAAAGTCATCTAGTATAATTCCAGTATATCTTGTAGATAATTGCTTTTTACCCCTCAATCTTTGAGATGTACCTTTAGCAATCATCCTACAATTATTTTGCAATGTAATTTCGGTTTTTGTCCATTTATCACCTTGCAAGTCACCGAAATAATAATGTATTGCAGGATTCGAGTAAATGTGGTTAGCTATCCAATTGAGGTTATCCGTTGCTTGGTCTTGAGCCTCGCCAACCCAAGCGATGAATTCTGGGCTTTCTTTTTTCGCAAATAAAAACCGATGCAACACCGCTGTCGCAGCTAAAGTTGATTTTGCGTGGTCACGAGGCAATACAAGAGCCAATTGTTGTTTATTTCTATCTAAAAGTTTTTTTCCTACAATATTATGAAAATTTGGCGTAGCGGATGCTAAAAAGTCTTGAGGAGAGAATAGTTTACCAAATACGATAAGGTCTTCATAAGCCATTTGAAGAACCTTTTCATTTTTAGAAACATCTCCATTAAGATTTAAATTTGCCATTATTTTTGTTTTTTAAGTAATTCTTTTACAGTATCTATAAAACCAACTCTATGCGTTACATCAAAATTTTCATTTAAATTTATTAAATTAGTAATTGTATCTTGAAGATTTTCATTACCACTTTTACCATGTGCAATTCCTTCCATTGAAGTTGGAATATCATAAGTTCTTTCTCTAGCATCATATGTAGATATATTTTCTGATTTCATTAAAGAATCTACTAAACCTGCAAATGAGTTCCAATATTTATCTATTTCTTTTTCACTTCTATTATATTCAGAATCTTGTAGCATATGAGCTCCTTCTGCTGCAAAATGCTCTAAAAGATTTTGTTTAAATAAACCCATAACATCTTCTGAGTCTGTTTCTCTATTTGATATATAATAAGGTCTATTTTTGTCTATTAAAAAAGGAGGGCGGGTGTTTTCTTCGTGCATTTTAATAATATCGTCTTCTCCTCCGAACTTCCATATAAAATCTAATATATCTTCTTTTTGACCTATATGTTTATCGTAATCTTCTTTAGACCAACCTTTGTCTTGCATTTCCTTAAATTCTGTAAGGATTCTTTGAGAATATAATTCGTCTATAAATTCGTCATAAGATTTTTTAGATAAATTTGCCATTATTTAAATATTTTATTTACTCTATTTATTGTAGCTTCATCAGGGTTAGTGTGATGAATAGTATAATATAAATCTTTCATAACGTCAACGTCAGGATTTTCATTTAAAACAAGAGTAAGTAAAGAATCTACAAGCCCAGGTCTTCCTTCTATGCCAGAATACATTTTACCTTTTTTAGCTTTAGGATTATTAGGGTCAACTATAGAAGCAAACATATTTGCAAGAAACATTATATCAGCTTCATCATCAGTCCATTGTTTTGGATTATTTGGAATTAAATCTATAAATGAAGAGTCAAAGCCAATATTTTTTGCTCTAGTTTTGGCAGTATCAACACTTTTGTCGGTAAATTGATATACTCCTTTAGCAGTTGTTGTTTTAGCTTCGGCTTTAGGATTACCATAAGGAAAGTCAGTTGTTCCTAATAAATCTCTATATTTTCCACCAGACTCTACTTGTCTTACTAAATTTAAAAACTCAGGTCTTTCTTCTGTCCTCATTACAGAATCTATCATTGTACTAAGTAATTGATTTTTACCGCTATAAATATCTTCCATATTAACTATACTCACGTAAGGTTGAACAATCCACAGCCACAAATGAATCATGAGATACAAGAAGGTTACCATAGAAACGAGGGTTTTGGGGATTATGATATTCATCTGTAGCTGTGTATATAATTTCTAATTTCATTTAAAACTCAACGTCACTTACATCATCAAATAAACTTCTAATTTTGTTTTTAAAGAAATCTCCTTCATTTCCAAAGAATTTATCAGCATCTTGACGAGTTTTACCTTTTCCTCCTAATTTTGTTTCAGTCCACCACTTTTTTGGGCTAACATACTTTTGACCTAATTTTGATGCTTTTTTGCCAACACCTCCTATAGAACCCATTACCATTGCTTGAAGTAATTCTTGCATTTCTTCACTAGGTATCATTTTATTTGTTCTAGCTTGTGATTCTTTCCATTGTGCTGTTATACCATCAATAGCATCATGTGCTTTAGGTTTTAAATAATCAATAATTGATGATAATATAGTTTTTTCTTCCATTATGCGTCTCCTGAGTCGTAATTTTCGCCGTAAATATACATAACTTTATTGGAATTATCAAATTCAGACTTGCAATGAGGACAAATCCAGCCAATAACGTCATGATTGCCCGTAATATCTACGATGCCAATTCTTTTAGTGTATTTTTCGTTGTGATATAGGTCACCTTCGCATACAGGGCATAAATCTTCTTCATTCGTCTTCTTTTTCGCCATGTGCGACAAGCTTTGCTTTTTGGCCATTTTGTAATGCCTCCATTTGTTCGTCAGTAAAACCTGTCCAAACAGTTAATTGCTCTTGTTTTTTCTCAGTATTGAACATTCCAGCAATAGTCGCTAGGTCTTTAACAGCTTTTAACCTATCGCAATCTCTATCGGATATATCAGCTATATCTTTATATTTGCCGATAATCCATTCAGGAGTCACACCTTCTTCTTGTAATATTTTCTTAATTTCTTCCTTAACCATTGTACGTATTTCCTCTTTTTGTAATAAAGAATTTGATTTCTTTTTAATATATTTTTCATCTTTAGCCTTTGGGTAAGCTTTTTTAAATGCTTTTATCTGATTTTCTCCCGCAGCAACATATCTAGCAAATAAAAACTCACGATTATTAAGTTTTCTTTCTTTAGCTCTTTCATAGATTGCATCATAATTACCAGAAAATGCATAGATATTTTCGGCAACACCATTATCGCCTAACATTTGATGCGTTTTTTGTTCGACTATAAATGAACCACACACAGTCCTAACAAGAGTTCTAGGCTTTTTATAGTTAGGATGCGATAATTCAGAACGTCTAAGCACTTGACAAATAAATAAGTCATCCGTCAATGTCCATTCGCCCTCCAAAGCATTACGCCAATTATTTACAGGAGAGATATTAGGACAAAATACAGTAAATTCCTCTAATGATTCATATAAATAGTGTTTTTTACCCTTGATTTCTTTGAATTCCATGAAATAATATAATAAAAACTATCCTAAAATAAAAATACTTGCATAATTCATTTATTTGATTATATTAATACAGTATTAAGTACTATATAATTAAGTACATAGTAATAAGAAAAAGAAATTAAAATAAAGAAAAAGAAGGTTTGTTACAAAGTTTAAAAAATAGGGTTAGAATGGGTGTGGGTATTATTTTAAGCACCCCCCACCCCGTTGCGAGTCGCATAGCCGTTCCTTTTTGGTTGAAAAACGTAATTGAATTTCAAATTATAATTCCGTATTTAATTTGTATTTAATAATAAGTAAGGGTAAGTAACCAACAACAAACAAAAAAGCCTCACTAATAAGCGAGGCTCTATTGTAAACAACAACAATCACGAATTATTTACACATCATCGCAAGCATTAACAAACCTTTCCCAACTAAATAGATTATTATCACTTTTAAAGTACATTGTAATATCATTTATAAACTCCTCTCTATTGATTATTGTTTCTTTGGTTAGGTTGCACTCATCATCAACAAACAATTTTATTTCACTATTTTCTTTGATTATACTTGCAATAGCTCTATAATGTTTTCTACTAAGCATTTTTACCCCCTTTATTACCTAAGTTAATATTATTATTAATAATACATTTTAAGTTTGTTATTAGTTCTTTTTTATCTTTATCATTCATGTTTATTTCTTGTTCATAACTAAGTGTAGCCCTCATTATATCGGTAACCATATTATTAATATCAACTTTTTTTATATCATTCCTTCCATATTCTAACATATCATTTAATAATACTTTCACTTTAGAACGATAAAATTCTACATCTTTTTTAAGTTCTTTTTCATAATCAAAATCAATTCCCGTATCAAAGCAAATATCAATAATATTATTTAATCTTGTTGTATTATCGCATGAGCTTTGAGGTTGTTCGGCTATTCTTTTTATAGCTTTAACTTGTGAAGAATAATAAATATTATGTTTTTTTAATTCTTGTACTCTATCTATTAAAGTTGATATTTCAACACGTTTTGCATTTATTTCTTCGGCTTGGTCATTTACAAGTTCGTTATAATCATTGCACCTTTCATGCCCTTTTTTTAATGAATTTTTTAGTTCTTTTATTTCCTTTACTTTTTCAAGATTACTTAATTGTTCGGCTTTTAAATCATCATTTAGTAATTCTTTTTCCATTAACGCATTATCCAATCTATCTAATAATTTATTATATTCTTTATCTTCTAAATTAATATATGTTTGTTTTCCGTTACTTATTCTCATTGTTACGCCCTTTCTACTTTTAAAGTTACTATTATTTTATATTGTTTATCGTTTTCAATTACATTTATATCATATTTATCTTTATTGATGCGTTGAATATATGCTTGTAATCGTATATTATCAACAATATGATATTTACTTTTATTTACTATTATATCTTTATTAAATCGCATTTTTCACGTCCTTTATTTTATTTCGTTTCACTTGTTAAACATCATAATATATTAATAAGTTCCGATATATTTTATATTTTTTTATATTGTTTTATATCTTTTTGTTATTATATTTGTTCATCGCTTCGGCGTAGCTTTTTGACAAATTAAACTAATAAATCATAAAAAGGAGGATTTACACATGGGTAAATCAGTAAATAAAACAAGCAAAGAAAATCACAACATGACACAAGAAGAACTTGCTTCTTTGATGGGTTTAAGTGTACCAACAAAAACAAGTGCAACTAAAGTAAAAAATCATTCAATAAAAAAAGTAATAAGTGATAGATTGAACGAGGTAATGCACAAAGTGTTAAGTGATGAATTTCCCGAGTATTATTATTCAATTGGTGAAACAATGGTTTCACACAAGAAAAAAAACGGAGAGATACTTTCTAGTTTTGTTAAGGGTTATCAACTAGTAATACCAAGTGAAGAACCAACATTTACTAGTAAAGATGGACAAGTTACACAAGGTGGATATAGAATAGGTAATTTTACTATTTATTGTTGTGGCTTTCAAACACAAGAAACACCTTATGTTATTAAAGATGGTAAAACTATCTTTTATAAAGATGTAGTAAAAAAGTAGTGATTTAAAAATCAGTAAGTAAAAACAACGAACCTCAAGCAATTAATTTTGTTTGAGGTTTTTTGTTATATGACACTTTTTATAAGTAGATAAATTTTGTAGTAAATAAAAGTAAATAAAAACGTGATAGTGAAAAAAGGAAAGAAGAAGAAATGATTAATTTAACTGATGATGTAAAACAGAAATATAACGTTAGTCAAGTGGCTGATTATGATGGCTCAATAAAGCTTGTATTAACATTAAAGAAAAGGACTTGCAAATGCTGTGGAAAAGAATTTGAAGCAAAAGGTGGCGAGTTCTTGCTATGGAAAACAAAAGAAGAACATTCAGTAAGTGGTTGGTTTTGTAGAAGGCATTATATCCAAGCAAAGAAACTGATTAAATTGTTGAAGTAATTTAAACAGGGGTAGGTTTTTCCTTTTTTCCTGCCCCTTAGATTTACATAAAAGAAAAGGCAAAGAATTGATAGAAAGTTCTCCCACAAAACTGCTGAAGGGATGGAAACAAAAGAGATGGACTACAAGTGCAGTCTTTCTATCAGAATTAAAAGAAAAGGAGAAG
>VTLG01007567.1_pt1 | contig 45955 bp, 56 predicted proteins | sample 4694571 | NCBI WGS metagenome assembly VTLG01 (sample SAMN12604809, study PRJNA352737) | marine metagenome | biome: ENVO:00000447; feature: ENVO:00000209|ENVO:00000569|ENVO:01000036; material: ENVO:00002151; isolation source: viral sequences binned using virsorter ...
CCTGATGCACGAATCAAAGAAGGTACAAATCGATACTTTAGATTTGATTCAAAGATTGGTGCAAGTGTGCAAGTGAAACCCAAGTCTTGTAAACCCAAGAAGAAAACTCATACGAGATTCGTACCTCGATATAGTTATCGTGATAGAATCGAGGACATCCTAGAGAGAGATGTTCCCCAACAGAGGTTGGATTTCAATCGTGAGGATGTGGTTGCAAGTGATGGTTCAACAATCAAAAAAGTAAAATAACAATAACCGAGAGTGGCGACCTACCTGGAAATGGTCGCCACTTTCAAAAGTGGAGAATGAAAATGAAATATTGCATAGTAAATATAATAAGTGGTAATAAAATGATGTATGCAAATTTAAATCAACATATGGGGAATTGGTTTTTAGGTAATGGTTGGTTTACCGATGTGTGTAGGAATCATAAACATGGATTACCTCGTATTATTAAAGTCTCACAAAAATCTACAAGAGAAAGATTTATTGATGCACATCTTTTTAAAAGTAGTAGGACTTATATGAGTGTGATAAATTGTCCAATTACCGATATTAGATGTAAAGATGTCATTATGAGTGAAAACGAATTTAATCTATGGAAAGAAAATCGTGAAAGTCTTTATAGGGAATTTGGTTACAATAGGTTGAGAAAATGGACAAGTAAAATTGTTCGTGCGTGGGAAATTTATATTGAATTTAAATCAAGAATTACATCTGGAATATATCGGTAATAAAAGGAGAATGAAAATGAAACAAGTCAGAAACAAAGATGGTCACATATTGAAAGTTGGCGACATTGTAGGTTTTAAATGTGATGTCGAACAATACGGAAAAGTAATTGACATCATAAGACCGCGAGAATTGTACAAATCATCAAAGGTCGTACTATCGAACCCTAATGGATTTTTTGGAGAGTACATAGGTGGAGATAAAGAAACTACAGAATCAATTGATGATGTGTGGAAAGACGAGTGGTATAGGTAAATCAAACGGGCGGCAACCTGGGAGAATCTCGCGGAACTATTCAGCGAGTCTTCCAGGTCTGGTCGCCTAATTTTTGAATAAAAATAAAATAACATTTTTAAATAAAAAGGTTGCATTGTTTAAATTACTATCGTAATCTATGTCAACCAAAAAGTGGAGAATACAAATGCAATACGACCCAACATTAATAATCGAATGTGATAATTGTGGGGACACAATTGAAATAGAAATGGATTTTGTTTACCAAGACTATTCGGGTAAACGAGGATACTATGACCATAAAGATTCTGTGGTCAGTAATCTACATTCTGAAGATTGGATAGTAGACCAAGATGGAGATGAAGATAAACATTTCTGTTGTAAAGAATGTGAAAATGAAAATAAAAGTGGAGAATAACAATGAGTGATTTTAAAATAGGAGATGAGGTTTATATTAAGACTACAGACTATGAAAGTCAAAATGGTCTTGATTATTCCGAGTGGATTTGGAAGATAACAGAATTTAATGATGAATGGGTAATATTGGAGTGTACTGACCAAGACCAAGAAGATGATTATTTCTTTGAAAGTAATGACCCTAAACCTAATGATTTAAAGTCTGATAATCGTGAAAGTATTTATAGGGAATTTGGTTACAATCCATTTCGAGTAATCACAGATATTGAATATGTACACAGACTCAAGTACCCAATATCATTAATTGAATCTATTGATTAATAACAAATAACAAAGTGGAGAATAACAATGACAATAAAACCAAATGAACTCATAGGAGACAAATACCAAAATATTCATACGTCTGGATTATGGAAAGAACAATGGAATCAAATGATAATTGAAATGGGGACAATAATTATTAATAAAGGTCGCGAGATTAAAGATGCAATTAGTTCCTATTCTGGTGGTGGATGTTATCATTTTATAATTCAAACTGATGATGGGTATATATATCATTTAGATTCAGAGGCAATCTGGTATGACGAATCTCATTTCATAGGTAAAGATGAGTGTATTGAGGTAGTTGATTATAAGTGGGGTTTTTACAGAAATGTAGATGAGTGGGATGATATTGATGATTATTATGATAAATGGAATAATTGGAGTAAGGAATTGGCAAGTAGTATTGATAGTTGTGAACATTTCCAAATGGAAAGTCGATTAGAGTATAATGAAGAGGAGTTTTAAAATGACAATAATCATAAAACATTTAAAATGGTTGCACGAAGATTTGGGCGACATGATTCGTAGGTTGGAACTTGGAAGATTAGATGTTCAGTACATTCCAAAGTTTTGGATGAATTATGTCCGCGAGTCTATTGAAAATAATCCCGAAATACATTCGGAAGGAGAATAAAATGAAAAAAGTAACAATGACAATTCCAAATATGAGGGCAACGGCGCTCGCTTGGTGGAGGTCTACGAATTTTGAATATAGAAAATCTTTAATGGTAAGCCACTTTAATGACTCAAGGTATAAGAGCCATATTAGAGTGCCAAGTATTACCATTGAAAGAATATTCATTAAATGGTTAGAGGCAGAAAGGAAAGGTTTATAATGACAAAAGTAATAGTGTATGGTACATTGAAGAGGAATGGTCGTTTCTCTTCGTATATGAAAGGTCAGAGGTACATAAGACCAATCAGTATATCAGGATTCAAGATGTATGATAGTGGGTATGGTTTCCCTTTCATCGTTAAGGGTGGGGAAAGTGATGTCATATATGGAGAGGAATACGAGGTTGACGATAACACATTGAGTGTACTTGATGAGGTAGAGAATGTCGATGGTGGATTATATTCTCGCGTGAATCTTCAAGAATCACACCCATCGTTCAAAGAACCAACCTATATTTATGTGAGTGATATAAGATATTACGACACAAAGACAAGTGAGGTTGAGTATGGGTATTGGAGTGTGGACAATGACTATCTACAAATTATGAGAGTAAAGGTAAATGACAAGGTCTACCAAGACATCGCCAAAAAGATTGTATTTCACATGAGATTCTTTGATGGAGATAGAACACCGACAAATAGGTCTTATATGAGAATGGTCGAAGAAAGGATGCATATCCCATTGAACACAGAGATTGAAGAGATATTCATTACGGACTTGATTATTCTTGGGAACATAAAAGAACTTACACGCGAGGAAATCTTAAAATATGAAGGAAACAATGTTTAATCTGACAAAGAGAAAGGTCATTGATGCAAATGTGAAGGAAAACCCGTTGCTACATCGGGCTGCAACGCTTACTGACCTGGAAAAAGGATTTAAAATAGCGAAGAAACTATTTAAAACGCTAAAACCGATGGGAAATGGGATAGGTTTGGCGGCTAATCAAATAGGTTTGGACTATAATGTCGCGGTAATTGACCCTAAAAAGTATAATTCAAGCTTGAATAAGATAATATTGATTAACCCAAGAGTGATAAAGATGTCTGGGGCTACAAGATTTAGCGAGGGTTGCCTATCGTATCCCGAAAAAGTAGTGACCACAACAAGGTTCACAAGTATAACATTGGAATGTTATGAAGGTAAGGGAATCGAGACATTTAGGGGAATGTCGGCAATTGCAATCCAACACGAGATAGACCATCTTAATGGGGTCACGATTTTTAGTAGAGAAAGAAAACCAATAAAGGTAGAGAAACCTATTGGCAGAAACCAACCTTGTCCTTGTGAAAGTGGCAAGAAATACAAGAGATGTTGCATGAAAAGGAGAATGAAATGATAGAGTTAAATGACCCAAGACTGGCTAACGAATTAGAAGAGTTGGCAGATATGTTTGAAATTGATAGTGATGAGTTATTGAAAGAAATAGTCAGTAGTGGAATTATCGCTTGGAGAGTAAAATATATGGAAATACAAGTGAAAGATTTAAGAGAAGAAGGCAGAAGGATTAATAAGAAAATATTTAGAAATACACCATACTACAAAGATGGTAAACATAAATAGAGAGGAATAAAATGAGCGTACAACCAGTAAAAGACCGCAATAAACTTAAAACAATGATGGAATTTTTAGAGATGAAAGGAAATAAGAGAGATGCCTTGTTACTGAAATTTGGGTTGAACACGGGGCTTCGTATCAACGACATACTAAGACTCAAGGTTAAACACCTTTTCGATTCTAATGGTAATTTAAACGAGTATTTAGACCTATTTGAATCCAAGACCATTAAAAGACGTAATAGAAAGTTGAAACAAATAAAACTTAATAGTGTCATTCGACCAGAGTTAATTTCTTATGTGCAATATTATGAACTTGAATCTGAGGATTGGATATTCTTTTCATTGAGAGAACCATCGAACCCTTTGGACAGAGTTAGGGCTTGGACGATTTTAAAAGAGGCTGCAACCAGGGCTGGAATAGCGAAATTTGGAACTCATTCAATGAGAAAGACCCTCGCTTATAATGTTTACAATGAAACAAAAGACCTCGCATTGGTAATGAGATTACTGAATCACAATGACCCCGACCATACTTTGCGATATATTGGTGTCGTCCAACAAGACCTTGATACTGCATACGAACAATATTCAATAGGAGGTTAGTTTGAAGAGTGATAAGTCCAAAAAGATACTAAAGAAAGTTGCGATTGCAAAGGATGAGAAAGAGATAGAGGGAATCAAGGAACAAGGAAAAACCTTTGGTCTCGCGTTGGATAAGATGAAACCAACATCGCTTGACGAACCCGTGTTTGAAGGAACACCCCTACTTGAAAGAAAAAATGGTAAGTATAGGATAGACGAACAACATCTTGCATTAATGTTCCTCGAAGCATTCCAAAATGAGGACAAGGCAACAGGCGAACTGAAACCATTGTTCACGCGAGTTGAAGAAATGATTGGTATCCCAAAATCAACACTGATTAGTTGGTGGAGAAAGAAAGATGAGATTATGGCACAAAGAACAACGACACTGACACAAGGACTTAATTATATATCTACTGCAATGATGGTTGAGATGATGAGGATGACCCAAGCGATGGCGACACTTGATTATCGTGAATTACTTAATGGTAAACCTCAAGATATGCACAATTTTATAAGTTTATTTAACACATTAATAAACAAATTTCGCTTAATGAATAACCAATCTACCAGTAATGTTGCACACCAACACGCCGTTGAGTTAGTGTTACCAGACGAATAAGACCGAACTTTGGGACGCTTGTGACGCCGCGTCACACACTTCACACACTTCACACACCTCACAATTAACATAGGGTAAAGTGGGTCATACCCTATTTTACCCTCTATGTTTTCTGCACCTATTGTTAACTCTTCACCAGCTTGATAACCTATTGCTACATTACCAACGCCTGGGAAAACCCCCAGGAACAGGCTAGTTACGCGATGATTTGGCTAAAAAATAAGTGTTTTTACTTATTTTTTACGGAAAAACCCGTAATTATTTATCAAGAACGATAAAAATATTTATCAAAAATAATAAAAAAGTAACGCTGGTTACTTTCCCAGGAAAAGTACGCGATGATTTTGACCGATTTAATTAAAATTTGAATAGGTTTGAATAGATATGACACAATTTATCGATTTTAAGGGTATACTTCACTAGGGTGTAAAAAAACTATTACACCCTTGAATATTATAGTAAATAATTGTAACTTTGGTAAACGGAGAAACCAATGAAATATAGAAATGCACCAACCAACTATGAAGAATGGTTAAAAGATAGAAAAGAAAACCCGTCCATAGGGGCAAGTCAGTCGGCGGCAATACTTGGGCTTGGTCAATGGGCAACACCATTCGATGTTTGGCACGAACTTGTCAACGGATTTGAGCCAAAGGCAGAGAACCTTACGTTTAGATTAGGAAGAGAATTAGAACCTATTATTCGTACATTGTTTATGGAAGAGACGGGATTAAAGGTAGTGAATGACAATAAGATTAGGATAAGTAATTCCTATCCCTACATTACCACCAACTTGGATGGAATGGTCGTAGGAGAGAAAGTTCCCGTTGAATATAAGACAACTGCAATGGGTTGGGATGGTGAGATTCCCGACCAGTATTTTGTACAACTACAACATCAAATGTTTGTTACAGAAACAACACATTGTTATTTTGCGATATTGTGTTTGGGCTTTAAAAAAGAACTTATAATACAAAAGTATGAAAGGGATGATGATTTTATTGATAAAATGGTGATGGAATTGGTAAGATTTTGGGAAGAGTATGTGGAAACAAAAGAACCACCACCATTGGTGACGGTGGATGACGCGAAAAAACTATATTTAAACGAAGAACCAGATTCAATCATACAAGCAGATGATGATATATACATGATAACCAAATCATTACAACATTATGAAAATGAGAAGAAGAGATTGGATGAGAATATCGCCAAGTCTAAACTGCAATTAATGACCGTATTGGAAAATAAACAAGAACTTCAATACAATGGGACAACACTTGTCACTTGGAAACAAACAAAACCACGCGAGTATTTTGACAAGAACACTTTCAAAAAGGAACATCCTGACATCTATTCAAAGTATTCATCGAAGAGAGAGGGTGCTCGTAGATTCACACTAAAAAAGATGGAGTTATAATGACCGACATAAAAGAAGCAAAAAAGAAATCTGTGGCGTTAACACCTAAACAGGCAGATTTAAAAGAGACAATAAAGGGTGCAGAGTTTTATGAACAAATAAACAATGCATTACCAGAGGGTAATCTTACTACAAAAAGATATATATCCTCTTGTTTAACGGCTCTCGCGGTACAACCTAAATTATTACAATGCAAACCAGCGTCTGTATTAAAGGCAATGATGGAAAGTGCAAGGTACGGACTTGAACCAAATTCACCTTTGAGTGAGGCTGCCCTAATTCCTTACGGACAAGAAGTTAATTTCCTCATAGAATATCGCGGAATGATGAAATTAGCCTGGAACACAGGTCTTTTAAAGTCGCTTGATTTCGACAAGGTATGTGAGAATGACGATTTTGAATATAAGAAAAGTCATAATGGACTCACGTTCTCACACACACCAAATCTTCGTGGAAGTAGAACAGATGCATATGCATATTACGCCATCGCAGAACTAAAAAGTGGTGGTATTGCTTTTCAAGTGATGTCAAAAGAGGACATTCTAAAGCACGCACAACAATTCTCTAAAGGGTTTTCACATCAGTCCTCACCGTGGCAAACAGATTTTGATGCAATGGCATACAAGACGGTCATTAGACAACTGTGCGACAAGAAACTTCCTAAATCAACCACAGAACAAAGTGTTTTGATGAGGGAGGCGGCACATATCGATGATTTTATTGAAAATGAACGTCATGTCGTTATGCAAGAAGTAGAATTGGATTCCGCATCTGTATCAACCACTCTGACACCTGAGTTCGCACAAGAAAATAGTAGTAATGAAGATGTAAATAGTGTAAACTTGGATGTTGTGGAAGGTTGATATTTATCCATCATACAAGTCCCTCTGCCCACAACTACAAATATAAGAGGGATTTGGTTCTTACCCCGTGTAAGAGAGGGGGGAGGGTTAGCTCCACTTTCCTTCCCCCCGCACGCCACAATTAAATAACAAGGAGATGTAATGGCAAAGAGAGGTAGACCAAGAAAAAAAAGAATCGTAGGAAACTTTAGAGGTAAAGAAGATAAGTTTTGGACTATGGTTGTTAAAGGTTTGAAGAATTTTTTAAAATCCCCATTCAAGTAAGGAGATATGATGTCTGAAAAAGAAACAATATTTATTAATAAATGTTCAATCAAAGAACACGAATTTAATAATGGAGATAGTGTACTGAATATGGCGATTCACATAGATGAATTGATTATTCATAAGAATAGTGATGGTTGGGTCAATTTGACCATATGTAGACGCAGAGAAAAGAGTGATAAAGGTGTAACACACTATGCCAAATTAAACACATACGAACCAAAGGTCGATGACGACTCAAAAGGAGAGAAATCACAATCAAGTGATGATGACCTTCCATTCTAAGAATTATTGGGGTGTGGTATTGAAAGTATGGTTGGCGTCATATTTGCCTCTTTTTATTTTAATTTTTTGAAAAGAAGGTTTTAAGAAAAGAGGATGACAGACACACCCCAAAATATAAAGGTTGTTATTCCAAAACCTAAACATATGGGTTCAATGGAGTACCAAAAGAGAATGAAACAACTTGTAAAATTATTAGAGATACTTGACATTAAGGTGGTTGCAAGAAATTATGAAGATTCCAAATCAGATTGATATAAAGATAGAGGGTAGACCAAAACCCCAAAAAAGGCACAGACACACCAAAAAAGGGTTCACATACGACCCTTCTTCAAAAGATAAGAAAGACCTAATTGCTCTAATACATTCACAAGCCCCTAAAAAGCCCTTTGAGAATGGAATCACGCTATATGTTAGGTTCTGTATGCCTTACGCAAAAAAACACTACAGAACTGGCAAATTCTCAAATGAGTTAAAACCAAATCCACCCATATCATATAAAATTAAACCAGACATAGATAACTTATTGAAATTTGTGATGGATGTTGGCAATGGTGTTTTGTGGAAAGATGATTCTCAGATATACAAGGTTGATATGGAAAAGATATACTCTGTAAATGGGTACACCAAAATAACAGTTGTGGAGGACACTTGGGAAGATTAGAGAGTTTTAAGGCGTGTGAATTACAACTTGGGGACGGATATGAGATTGTAAACCCAAACATAACCAAATTAATAAAGAAAGATTTATCAGAGGGTAACCCCTTTCATTATCTATTTACTGGAATGGTTGGGTCTGGTAAGACCTACCTCGGTCAGAAAGTAGTGGTATCCACAGAAGAATCAAACTCTTGGGCTTTAGTATCAGCGATGAAACATTATAAAGACCATATCAGAATCATAGGAAGCGATTATGTTGACAAGATGGAAGCAGATAGAAAGAACGATAATAAGTTTAGTGAACAATGTCTAATGATTGATGATTTAGGTGACGAAAAACCATCTACACCAGCCTCACACGATTATTTTGGTGGATTGTTAGAGAGTAGATACACTATGATAAAACGTAATCCAATGTCGAGAACAATCATAACAACGAATCTAAATGCGGGGATGATACGCGAGACCTACGGGTCAAGGGTATTAGATAGATTGATTGAACATTTTGTAATTTGTAAGTTCAAAAGGGTTAGTTTCCGTGAAAAAAAGGAAAGAATCGTTGAAGAATAACAGATTACATAGATGGAACATACAACTGTAAGGCTAGGTAAAATAGGTGAAACAGCGATAATACATGACATTGTCAAAAATTATGATTACCCCATATACCAACCTATCGTTGACGATGTTGGTGTTGATTTAGTGGTGGACAGAGGAGATAAGTTCTTTAAACTCCAGGTCAAGACCATCGCTAATCCAAAAAAAGAAACTTCAGTTGAGGTTCGATTAAGGAAGTATGATAAAAAAGCGTTCGACATAGTAGCGATTTATTACCCACTCAAGGACATAATCGCATATGTTCCATTTAGTGGTGAGAAATCTGTTAATTTGGCTTTTAAAAGAGCAAAGAACGGACAAGTAAAGAATCGAATATGGTTTTATGAGTTTATGGAGTTCCCACAAAAATGATGATATTTTTTGACATACCATATTGGATGGGATTTACACTTTGGTTTGTTGTGGTCAATATCGGTGTTGTATCAATCGCACATCTTTGGTTGTGGTTCTTTACAAGATTGGAAACAAGGAAAAAGAATAAATGAGATATTATTGGGAAGTGTTATTCAGTACAGAGTATTTCCCGTATTGGGAGTTCACTATGCTTATGATGTTAGCGTTGCAACTCAGTCAATTATGGAGACTCCATAGAATAGAAAAGAAAATTGATGAGAAGTGACGAGGGAATAAACTGGGCTATAAATTCATTTATAAAACCCAATAAAAAGGGAGCGAACAGAAAACCCAGAAGTAGAGATACTCGTGAGAATAAAAAGTTAAGATATTGTGAGTATTGCAATAAGACTTGGGAAATCGGTTTTGGAAGTGTGATTCATTCATATGACCACCTACCAACTTATGGTCTTTTAAGAAAAAAGTGCAAAATATGTAAAAATAAAAAGGGGGATTAAATCATAAAATCCATAACCCCCCTTTCCCCGAAGACGTAAGAACGAGCCTTACGAATCTTTTGGATAATTCTTTTTATTATACTCGTCTACTGTGCCTTTCATTTCTTTTTTTAATTTTCCAAAATATGCTTTTTTAATTTTCCTTATAACTTTATCATATGCGATGGCAGCCTCAGCGGGTTTTAATTTTTTAGTTGACTCTTTTTCCATTGCAGCCGTTAAACTTTTTTTCAATAATGAACCATAATAAATTCTTGCCTCTTCATATACTTTGTCTGGTATATCTAACTTAACAGTTTTTAATTTTTTACTATCATAATGATTATATTTATTTTCAGGTATTGATGGATATACTCCAATTCTTTCTAATTCTTTTTCTAATGCATCTGGTTTTTCTGTTCTATATTTAAAAGGTAACCATTGCCTTAACACACCGCCTTCTAATACTATTTCTTCTCCCCATACATTCATTTTTGGTTTTAATTTCATAGTTCCGAAAGGAAGGTTTTGTGTAAAACCATCCGCGACATTCTGAACTTTACGGGCATTTGCGTCTCCTTCCATTGTAACCTCAAGACTTCTATTTATTGAACGCCAAAATGAAGAATATGGAATGAATGTCCCTGGTAATCTTTCAAAAAAATTCTTATCTCTTTTATCATCAAAAAGGTCACTAATGCCTTTCAACATAGTTGAATCTATAAAATTTTCTTTTAAACCCATTACAAGTTCAAGAAAAGCCTCACTCGCTTTATCAATCTCATTTTCAGAATATTTTTTCATTGTTTCTGCTGCAATGGTAACAGATGCAAGTACAGTATTAAATGGTTCTATTCTTCTATAACTTATCCATTTATCACCAAATTTTATAGACCACGGTAATTTACCTTGCCTATAAAATGCTTCTCTTTCAGCCTTATTTTCTGGTACTGCACCAGTAACCTCTTCATCCTCATATTTACTAAGCAATGCAAGTGCGAGTACAGAACCAACAACTTGTTTGGCGATAATGTCACTTGCAGAATCTTGATACTGACCCTTCCCTTGTAAACTTTTCCTTTTCATAAGTCCTAAACCAGGAACAAATTCATAACCTCTTTTCGTTATGTTCGCTAATGTATTTACAAAAGGAACGACAAACCGAAAAAAAGGAACTTTGCTTCTCAAATCACTTACACGCTTGGCTATTTCCCCAGGATTATCCATAAAAGTCGTGTACTTAGCGAAACTTTTTGCATTTTCCACCATATCATTACTCGGTTCTCTTCTTAATTCTGTTTCTCTATCTTGTGCAGCCTTACCCTTTAATCCTTCTTGATTCGCGATTCTTTTTGCCTGTGCGTTTATATCGGCGTCAAAAGCAATACTATTTGCCCATACATCCATAGCCCTTAATGCCCGACCAACTACAGAAACATAAGGTGCTAAATTTCTCATAAATTCACTTGGAGACCTTGCCCAAGCACCTTGACTTGAACCCAATTCCAAATCCCATTTTGTGTCAAGTTCAATAGGTATTTGTCCAGTTTTCATTACCTCTTTAGCTCGTTTTTTACCTTTTTTAAATCCCTCTTTCATTCCAGCCATCATTGGAATTATTTCGTTAACGTATCTTGACCTTTTTTTACCATTAAACCTTGTAATCAAAGCATCTACACTACCAGACAGTACCCTTTGTGGCACTTGAAACGACATCCATAACGTATTACTTCCTATGTTAACAAGATGTGTCGGTATTCCTGATAAAATTGAATTATACCAAAATTCATATACATAATCCATAAGTGTTGGTTTTTTAAGACTTTCGGCAAATCTCAACACCTCTATTGGATTTTCCCAATTTATATTTGCAAATTGTTCTTTTTGATATTCACTCATACCATTTTCTAGTTCTTGTATTGCCTTACCAACTCTACGATAAGCAACATCTCTTTTTAAAATATTTAATGCCCTACCAGTTTCAGAACTAACATCACTTAATACTGTAAAAATATCATTGTAAAAATTTTCTACTGCTCTAAATGCAGCTTGGTCTGGAGAAGTTTCTGCCATTTCTTTTAATCTATAAAGACCATTAATATGAATTTGCCTTAATGCATCTAATTCTTCAGATTTCAATACTCCCTGTCTTTTTCCTTTTAATATTACTTTTGCACTTTTTTCAATGTCTACTAATATTTCATCTCTAAGTCTTCCTGTTTCATCCCAACTTACTCTTTTCTTTGGTTGCAGTTTACTTAAAGCGATTTGAAATGATTTTAATACATCATCAATCTTTTGCTTATCAACATTAATAGAACCAGCATATATAGGTGATTCAACTCCAGTCCTTTCTTCTCTTTCTATTTGTTCTGCGACTTCTGCATCGTATAACACAGTATTGCCAGCCTTTAAATCTTCGTAATTTTCTTTTAATGTACGTCTTCGTGTTTGTTCATCTCTTCTTGCCCTTTCCCTTGAAGTCTTATTTCTTCTTCGCATTTCATAACCTGGGGCTTTTTGTTTTGTTGGTTGAACTTGAATACCCTCAGTCACACTTCTCTGTAACATATCTTGCAACTCTGGAGAAACTTTATTCTTTTTTACATAATCACCAAATTTCTTAGCTCTTTTGGTCAATTCTTTCGCGTATTTTTTAAACTTATCTAAAATCCTAACTAAACGACTTGGTAGGTTCTTTCTTGTTTTTTTAGAAAAAACATAATCTTTAACTCTATCACTAAACCATTCTTTATTACTTTGGTTCGTATCATCTGTTTCTTTTGTTGCTTTATAATACTCTTCCCTTAATTCTCCTATTTTATCATCAAAACCTTCTACCGTGTCTTCTTGATTACTATACCACACTTCACTTCTTTCTTCTACAACAGTCCCTACATCAGCCCCTTTATTTATCTTTACAACATCAACTAAACCACCATCACGAGCCTCACGATAATTTTCACCAGTCAGCTCTATTTCACTTAACGGAACACCTTCTAATTCTTTACCAGCACTCTCAACTGCTAACAATGCACTTTCTAATGTTTCTGGGCTTTTAGGGTCTTCTACGGCATCATAAATTGTCCTTGTTTCATCTAAGGCAACTTGATAATCTATATCTGGGTCTGTTTCTTCAAAAAACGACACTACCTCATTAATTGCATCTGTTTCTGTCATTTGGTTATCGATTTCAATATTATTTATTTGACCTTCTAACTCTAAATCTTCTACTAATTTTGTCGCTCTATCAAAACTTTGCTGCGCTTGAACTCTTTGTTGTCCAGCTAAATCATCGCGTAATAACATAGCTTGTGCTGCATTTTGAGCGTCTAATGCCTTTTGATACTTTTCATTTAATACCTTTTTTTGTTCAGCCTTTCTTCCCGTTGTTGTTGGTTTTTCAACTTCTACTTGGGTTTCAGTTTCTATTGGGGCTTCAACTTCTTGTTGTTCAGCAATTTCTTGTTCTTGTTGACGTTGCCTTAAAATTGAGCGTTGTTGACGGCGCATACTCTTTACTTCTTCCCACTCTTGCCTTGCCCAACTTGGTATTTCTGAAGTAGCAGTAACTTCTTTGTTCAATGCACCTTCATCAAGTAATACAAATTCACCGTTTTCTCTTTGCCCCCAATTTCTATATGCTTTAAAATCATTCCATAACACATTATAATCCATAAAACTTTCTAAACCAAGTTCCCTAAGAACATCTTGTAATTCTGATGTTTTATTATCCCAATCTTGTGCAGTAAATTTTTGCAATGGTTTTAAAAACTCTCTTGTAGCCGAATCATTTCTTGGGACATTTTCAGTTACTATATAATCTTTACCTACCTCAAATAATTCTGGAACTTTTCCATCTAAAATATCATAATCACCAAACCCCATAGATATATTCTGTTCTAATCCTCTTGGGCTCTTAGCAACTTTAATTACTTTACCATCAATATTATAAACATTTCTTACTGACCCACCAGGAAGTCTTCTATCAGACAATGCATCTTCATCTACTTTTTCAGTAAATATTTTTTGGTCTACATTACCTTCGTTAAATCTGTCAGAAATACTTTCTTCTGTTTCTTCGGCAATTGTTTCTTCGGTTATTTCTGGGGTTACCTCATCTGTTACTTCAGGTGCTGTTTCTACATCTTGAGGTGTTGGTGCATCCCTATCGAGGTCTACTTCACTTTCTACTTTAGGCTCAATTTTGGGTGATACTTGGTCTGGCTCAACTTGAGTTTCGGCTTCTACGGGTGCTTCTACAGGCTCGGTTTTTGGCGAAACCTCTGTTTCTGGCTGTTTTTCTTCAACTAAGGGTTGTTCTTCAATTTTATCCTTAGTATCTATTATTCCACTCATTACGTCTTGTGGTTTTAAACTTCCAACTCCAACATCTACTGTAATTTGACCAGCCGTTAAAGGAATTAATCCTTTTGCGGTTTGAATTGTTGTTTGTTTTAATTCATCTAAAAACCCATCCATTGTTCTTTGTTCAATATCGCCATCATCAACTTTGTTTTTTAAAAAAATACCAACTTCTTCAGCGAGTGCGGTAGTCGCTAATTGCAAATCTTCTTGAACAATGTTAGTAACATAAGACTCACCATATTTTTGTGTCCATTTACTTATTGTGTTTGCAACAGATTTCGTCACAACGGCATTCGCTTCTTTTTGTAAAGATTGTGGAATTAATTTACCTACTTGTAATTTTTCTAATAATGCATAAGGAACACCAGCGATAGTTCCCATATAGGCTGAAAGTTTTGAGTCAACTCCTCTGTCAATCATATTCGTCATTACTTCACCAGCCCCTTGTTGAGCCCAAAATATACTTGAACCAGTTTGAAACCCAACAGCCCCTGCGGCGGGTATGGTAAAAACCTCTTCTGCAAGAGGAGCTAATGGGCTAAGTGTTCCTGCGAGTGCAGCACCTGACATTCCTGCAGCCGCACCTGGAATACCACCTTCTGTTGCACCAGTCGCAAATGAACCTACAAAACCAGCAGATGCAAGTAATATATCTTCAAACCAATTATCCGCTTTTATAGGGTCTTTCTGAGCCCTTTCATTGTATTCTTTCTTTAATTCTTTAATTTCTTCTATAGAAGGTGCGCCAGGGACATTCGTATAAGCCAAATAAGCCAATTGATTGAGCTTACTGTTTTGCATATTACGAGTTAATTCTTCACCTAATTTTGAAAAAAGTCCTCTATCTTTTGACTCTTGTTTAGGTGCTTCAATTGTTTCTGTTTCAGCAACTATTGTATCTTGCTTTGCAGATAATTCTTCTTTTTCACGTTGCAAATCAAACTTTAAAGAATCGTTTATTTCATTTAATCCTGGGTCTTCATAATTTATATTACTTTCTTGTTCTAAAGATTCTTCTTGCAATACGGCATTAGGATTCCGTTGTATGAATTGGTCTTGTAATGTTTCTGGAATAAGATAGGTCTTATCATCAGAAACATAATTCAAACCTTTCACGGCATTGGGGTTTTTATTTAAAAAATCTGTTGTTAATTCGTTGGGTATGTCATACCTTTTATTTTCTAAAAAAAAAGTTTGTGACATTATTCAACTAAGAATCTTGAAAATTCATCAACTTGCTCATCAACTTCTTCTATAGGTTCTTGATATTCGCTAATATTCGCTAAATGGTTTTTTGCTTTAACAATTTGCCCCATTAAAGCTTGTGCAAATACTACTCTTAAAGTGCCTTCATCTTCGACATCGGCAGGAAGTTCAATAAAATCATCACCAATTAATAAACCTTTTCTTCCTCTTAAAAATTCAATTGGAACTTTATTTGCGGCTATTGCTGCTTGAGTATTCAAATCCTCTTGAGATACAGAACCTCCTTCAGTATGGTCTTTATACATACTACTAATTAAATTTGTTACAGCCACGTTGTATTCTTCACTAACTTTTTTAGAAAGAAACATTCTTGGTAAATCAAGCACCCCTTGTATGTTATTATAATCTACTTGTGCTAAGTCCTTATAATCTTCATTCTTAGCATTATGCATTAATTGTTTTTGTAATTTTTTATCACCTCTGGCTTTTATAATTTCTTGATTCCTTTTTTTTGCTTTTAATGAATTAAGATGACTTAACCATAGGTTTCTTTCTTTCATAGTCCATCTTTTTTTCATTCTCTCTTTTAACACTAACATTTTTTCTATACTTGCATCTTTTGAAAAATATAAATTATCTATCATTTTCATATTGGGTGTTAATTCTTGTTTTGAACGTTCTATGGCTTGAGCTATTGACATCTCACCTTTATTGACCAAATCCATTAATTCAAACCCTCTTTCTGAACCAACATTACGATACAACTCTCTTTGACCACCTCTTTTAGCAACAAAATTCTTTAATTCTAATAATTGTTGAGGACTTGAACTACCAATCGCTTGATATACATTATCAAACTGAGGTTGTTGAACCTCTTGTTCTTTTGGTTTTTGTATCTCTTGTAAAATACTTTGTTCTGGGTTTTGTGTTTGAGTCAACGCTTGCTGTTGACCAGTAACTATAGATTGTTGTTCTTGTTGTCCGTTAGCCATTATGCACCTGAATATATTTTTTCAAAAGCGTTATAATAAGCCATTCCACCACCTCTTTTTTGACCTGTTATCCCAGCCTTATAAGATTTAATTGCCTCTTCAAAACTTAAACCTTCATTTTCAATAACCCATTCAATATAATATTTAGCGGCATTTTTAGCCTCTTTAACATTCTTTCTATCGTACTCAGGGTATCCCATTCTTGTCGTTATGTCTTTATAAAAAGCGTTATTTTGTTGCAGTTCACCAGTGGCTGTGACACTTGGATTGGCATCAACCCTTTCCAAACCAGCCTTATCTTTACCTCTGTCACTTTCCAATGCCCATAAAGCATCTACTGCCTTATCCAAATCAACATCATCTAAAGCCTCTGGTCTTAATTTAACACCAAGTCTCGCCTCAATTTGTTCATCTATGTCCCCTCTATCTCTATAATACCTAACTTGTCTATCTTGTTCGTCTGTCAATTCTGTATAAGGAGCAATATCAGAATAATCTGGAAAATCTAATTTTAATTTTTTTGCTCTTGAATATCTGTCAATCTCTTTAGTAACAGCTATTTCTTCTTCTTCAGAGGTAGCACTTTTTATCTTAGACCTGGCTTTAGCCCTTGCCTCTTTTAATAATCTTTTACTCTCTTCACCTTCTTCTGTTAATTGTTTATCTTTCCAATTTCCCTCTGCAAATGCTTTAGCTTCTGACTCAGAACCAAATTCAAACACTTCACCTCTCTTCTTAGCTTCTTCAAAGGCGGCATCACCCTCTAACTCTATCCAATCTTTAGGGTCACTACTTTGATTTGCAGGGTCTTTAGGAAATAAGGTCGGAAAAGCAATGTTATCTCTTTGTGCCATTATTACAGTTGACTTTGAACCGTCTTCGTTTATTCTTGCGCTTGTTCTTATTTGTTTAATTTTGTTTTTTTGGTCATCTTTTATCGTTGGTAATGTTTCTACTTTTGTTTCTACCTTTGGTTCTACTTTTGTTTCTACTTTTGTTTCTACCTTTGGTTCTACTTTTGTTTCTACCTTTGGTTCTTCAATTGTTGCTGAGTCTGTTACTACCTTATCTATTACTTTTTTTGCTTTTTCTGTTTTTTCCGCCAATAATTCGTCTGTAGCATCTATCATATCATTATCACCCTTTTCATAGGCACTTTTAAATTCTATCGGTTTTGGTTCTAAATTCAAGGGTACTTGATTAGCTGCACTATGGGAAACATTGATACCATAAAAAGCATTTATGTCGTTTATATTACCCCCACCTTTTAATGCTTCTTTTACTATCCCTGTAGTCCTCGCTGTTTCTTTTTCAAACATTTGAGGAGTCCATCCTTGTTCTATTAATTTATCAATATCTTCAGAACTTCCAAAGTAACCAGTGCGTTCTGCCATTAATTTCGCTTCATTGAGTTGACCTGTTTGTGTTATACCAGCCGACGCAAGTGAAGCTACTCCACCAATAACATCTGAAGTCATTTGGTTTTTCCAATTTGACTCGGCTGTTTTAAAAGCTTGGTCTGCTCTCGCTTCCTCGGCTTGTATTTGTGCAGTTATACCCGCAGCCTTTTCTCCAATCCTCGCTGTTTCAGCCGTTTGGGCAGCCACCGCCTTATCAGTTGCAGTTGCCAATGCATCTTGTGTTTGTTGACCAGCAGATAATCTCATTTGTGCTTCTATTCCACTACCCCCAAGACCAGCTTTTGTTACATCATAACCAACCTGACGTTGTGCTTGTCGTCCTTGCCTACCAGCAACTCTTAATGCTGGTTGCATTGCCATATGAGCTACTTCTCTGTCAGCAGTTCTACCACGAAGAAAAGATAAATATTTCTTCATGTAATCTGTCTGTGGTTTAAAATCTTCTTCTTTTGGTTTTGATAGTGCAGTTCCTGCTACTTTTGCTGCGGCTGGTAATGCTGCCGCTAATAATTGCCAAGCCATTATACTTTTACCTCTGATTCGATGTCCAATTCATACATGATTGCTGAAATGGTATCTGCGTTGTTGATATTAAAACTAACTGATTTACCTCTATTCTTACCCAATGGAACACCTCTCCATTCCTCTGATGCAGAACTTACTGAATGTGTTTTCTCTGCACCAACCATATTTTCGACTATGGATTGTAGTTCTTTGCTGTCACCAGTATAATCAGCTTTCATTCTTTTTAGCGTTCCTTTCTCAAAAAACATATTTTTTGTTTTGATATTTGAATCGTTTGTTGTATATGTGTCTGTAGGGTAAGAATCTATAGAAGGTGAATTTTCTTTCAAATATAAATTGATGTTCTCCAATTGACTGCCACCCGTGAGTGTAACAGATTGCTTCACATCCAACCCACTGAACTTAGTCCAGGCATTTCTATCAATGTGATACACATAACTAATAGCGTCAGATGTGTCATGTAATACATATTGGTTGTTTAAAGGCACATAATAGCCGAATAACGAGGACTTTATTGGAACATCGACTATATTCTTGGTTATGAGATTAAGTCCCTCTCTATCCCATTTTATTACCCCTACTTCACTTAACCATAATAATGCATCACCAGCTCTGACCAATGATTTTTCAGACAAAAGACCATATTGTTGTTTTTCTTCTATCAACGAATTTGAAGACCCACTCCAACCACTTGCAGAACCTTGCAGCACGAACCTATTGATACTATTTCTCGTAAAGATAATAAATGTGTTTTGATATTCAAACTGCAAGAATGATGGTGCTGGCATTATCTTTATGACGGGTTCTCTTACCTTTTTAAAAAATAAATCAGGAAACGACTTACCATTCACATCTGTCCATTTGACCATATTCCTATTGGATTTATACTTTATCTCTTTTGTTTCATCGAAATCAATGTTATTATTATATATTTCATCCCAATTGTAACCTATTGGATTTTCGTACATTGGTTTAAAATTCCATAATTGATAAACCTGATGTGTGTTATTAATATATTCACCTTTATCTATAATTAGATTATCCACATATGTATTATTAGGGACTTCTGCTCTATTTGAACCACCAAACTCACTTTTTCCAAATATTAATTGTGTTATAACAGCGTCTCTATAGTCAACAGCCGCAGAATCTTCATCACTATTTTGATACCTTGCAGATTGTAAACCAGTTATTTCACTATGAACTATTCCAGCATTACTACTTGTTGATGAAAAATCCTTATCTGTATCATACAATACTAAAATTGATTTTAAACCATCGAAATCCCAACTCCAAAACACATTATATGTCTTTACCCCACTATCACTTTCATAATAAACAGGTAGGTCTATAAAACTATTATCACTAACAGAAGAACCTTTATGCCTTGTCATTGTCCAAGTGAATTTTTCATCTGATTCTCCATTACCTCTTAAACCTAATGTTATTCTATTTTGAGCATTACCTTCGGTATTACCCGCAACTAATACAAAAAAAGCACCAATCCTATTTCCATCAAGTGTAGAAAGATTAGATAATTCACTTAAATCAAATGTGATTGTTGCAGATATAAATCCTTTATTTAATGTTATCGAACTTGCCGTATTGGAAGAACTGTCCGTATATAACATATCGTAAATTATTTTACTTGAGCTATCGGTTGTCGTTTTATAACTGAACCTTCCTATCTTATAATTAGTAAAAGAACCAAGTGTTGGTATCGTAGATAAATAATCAGTAGATGATTCAATATCTGTCAATGTTCCTTTTAAATTTGTATTTGCTTTATTTAATGCGTTACCTTCATCATCAGTAAATTCTCTTGGCGTAACAACTAAGGCTGATGTATTTCTTACTCTACTATTTACCCATACTTGTTGTCTCGACCAACTGTCTCGACCAATAACCATAATTTTTCCATAATGAATCGCTAAGTTTCCATCAAATGTATAATCGCCAGATATTGAAGAATTATAAACATCTGGAACACCATCATAATCATTCATGTTTGCTTCATTCGTCCAACATAGATAAACGACATGAGAAGAACCAGCAACCAATAATGGAACTTTAATATATAAATCTAAATATTCATTAGGAGATGATTCTCCTTGTTTATAACAAACCATTATTGGAGTTGTTGAATCCTCGTCATACATTCTAATATGCTTATTGTTTTTGTGAGCATCACTACTTGAAATGAAATCACCCACACTAAAATTCTCGATTGCATCTACATCGTCTGAATCTTTATCCCATAAACGTATTTTGACAACAGCATCAACATAATGTTTATTGTCTTCATTGCTAATAGCTATTGGATGATAATATTTGAATTCGTGAGGAAAATTTATTCTTGTTTGAACATTACCAACCATCGTTATGCCACCAAGCGATGCCGCTGTCTTTGATATTGGGGCAACATCATTTTCATAATTGGCTGTATTACCTGGAGACACCTCAACTGTCAAAATATAATTATTACCAGTAGTCCCAAATGTACTTGACTTGTCTATAATCTCAAATTGTTCTGTTAGGTCTAAAGTCTGTATCTCTTCTCCAGCGGAATAACGCATAACACGCATATAGACCTTGAAATATTTTAAATCTTCTAAATCATTTTCAGATATGTCTGGTACTGCCAAATCAGTAATGGACACCTTATCAATCCACCTTTCATCAGCACCATTTGCATCAATCTTAAAGAACTGCATATCCAATGTGTCAGATAGTGGAGCAGGATTGCTCTCATCTCCAGACTTTGTGACCGCTGTATATGTGCATTGAAAAAGTCCAATTTGAGACAACCTGGTATTTGTTGATGTTTCCTCAAATAAATCATCATCCCATTCGGTCAATTCAGACACTCTTGCCTTATTAGTTGGTGCTGGCATACCTAATTTACCAGCTCTAAATAGACCATCTACATCTATTGTCACAAAATGAGCATTATTAACATTGTCTGTTATGATTATTCTATCGTCTGAATTAACAAATTGAACATCCGATTCCCCAGAATATGCGATACCAGCATCGGTCAATAAAGTATTTAAAGTTGTTTCTGCACCACCAACTGCATATTGAGCCGCATTAGTCCATGTTTCACCGACCTTATACAATGTATGCATCTCATATTTTTCATCTGATGTAAAACCAAACGCAAGTATAATATAATCAGAACTTAATGTATATCCGTTTGAATTAGTTAGGTCGATGTCTGTTACAAAATAATATGGCTCTGATACTGATAAAACATCGCTAAACAATTCATCTAATCTGGTATTTAAACCTGTATCAAATGTACTCTGTTCTGTTCTTTTCTTTAGGATTCCATCACCAGTTATTTCGTAATTAAGACATTCCTGAAGTTGGGTATCGTCTATTAGGTCAGAACGAGCTACATCGTTTAGCCCACCCGTAAGGAGAGGTAATGCCCTTTTAGCCATTTACCTACTCCTATTAGAATGTTTGTTGTGCTAATTTCCAGAACGCTGTCCACTTCATAGAGTTCGTACTGGATGAATCTGTTACCTGTGCTACTAATTTGTTACTATCTATGGCAACTTGGGCGTTTAAATTTGAATCAGACTCATGTATGACTGGTTGGTCAGCTTGTGCTACTACTGAATATGTACCACCATCATTTTTTGCAAGAAAATCAATAATATAACCAGCACAAGTCCCTGCCCCAGTTATAGAGCCGACAATTATAACTTGCCCACAAGCAACTGTATCATTTTCAAATGTTATTCCACCTGTGCCACCATCAATACTTTGCCAACTTGATGACATAGTGAGAGTGTCAAGTTCGTGGAACATACAACACCTTGAGTCACCAGCAGTAGAAAAATAATTAGTAGATAACGATACTTCTCCTCTCCTATCTGCCTTTCCTCTATATCCGAGTGCGGTAGAAAATGAACCTGATGAAGTGTTAGAAGCCCCTATTGCAACACTACCTGAACCAGAAGCGGTATTTGTATCACCAATCGCCACACTATTAGTACCAGAAGCCGTATTTGTGTCACCGATAGAAACACTATCCTCACCTTGCGCCCTTGCAGCTCGTCCAAGTGCCAATGCCTTGTTTCCATCAGCATTCGCATTATTACCAATTGAAACAGAGTCCTCACCTGGAGCGTTGGTGTTCAACATCATAATCCCACCAGTACCATTCGGAGATATTCCGAGGTCACCATTGCTATCAGTTGTGGAAATTGTATTCGCATCAAGCCTTAGATTATCTGCATTTAATTGCCCACAAGTAACTGTATTTGTCCCAGCGGCAATCGCACCACCAAAGGTCGCTGTTTTATCGTAAGTAAGAGTCAATACATCATCTGCCCCATCAATTGCAGCCAAAGAAGCCCCAGATGATGAGTCATTAAGTCTAAAATGCATTTGACCATGCATATCAGCAGAACTGCCTTGATGAGATACTGTTATAGCACCTAACTCGTGAACTGTTCCAGCTCCAAGTTCCCCTTTAAATAATAATTCAGTATCGCGACCACCAGCAGTATTTTCTTCGTCAGTATTACTTAATGTTATTCTTGATATTGTACCAGATGATACGGCTAATGCACTATAGCTAATTGAACCACTGACCGTTAAATCACCCGTAACTGTACAATTATCACCAATCGTTACCTCAGATGTACTATGACCTATGGTAATTGGATGTCCACTTACATTTGTTCCTATCTTAACACCGTGGTCTGTATCTCCATCTATCGTAATTCCACCAGCGTCAGATAATAAATAAACAGAAGCAGCACCAGTTCCCTGGTCTGAATGAATCTTGATTGTTTCACTTGTTCCACCATTTGCCCTCAAGTAAATGGCGTTTGCAGCATTTTCTGTTGATGTTACATTAACAGATGAAGAAGTTGATATGTCAATATCTTCTCCTGCACTACCAGACGATGTAATATCTATTCCACCAGCACTTGCACTCAATACAATCGCATCAACGGCATTCTCGGTTGATGTAATGTTTACAGAAGAACCTGTCGCTACAATGTCAATGTCTTCCGATGCGGCAGCCCCTGAAGCCAGTATGTCTATACCACCAGCTTTTGATTCTAATACAACTGCATTCGCAGCCGTTCCAGCTGAAGACATTACTAATTGTTGCGCTCCTCCACCTGCGGCTGATAAAGTTAAATCTTTTCCTGAACCAGTAACGGTCACATTTGAATCATCCGTACCATCTATAGATAAGGCTGCTCCATCTAATGTGAATGCACCAGAATTAATGTCTACTGCACCTGTCGTTGTAATATCTACTTCTGAACCATTTGTTCCAGCAATATTTACACCACCATGACCATCTACAGTTACCGCATCCGCCTCAGAATCAATTAATATAGTTCCTGCTGTTGTTTTCCATGTTGATGCCGCTGCACCAGTAAGATTCAATGCCCCACTACTTGCGACCGCTAAATTTGTTCCATCGCCTTCAATTTTTTCACCATCGTCACCAAAAGTAAGACCTACATTAGCAGGAACATTAACATCAGATGTTGCAGTTAAATTAATGTCAGCCGAAGCACCAAGAGTTAAATTTGTACTATCACCAGATAAATATTCATTTCCATCAACGAATTGTAATTTGACACCACTCGCCATCGTTACTACACCAGTATGTGCAGTTGTACCAGTTACCGTTAAATTATCATTTACGGTTGTTTCTGATGTAGAATGACCAATTGAAATAGGGCTTCCACTTGTTGCTGTATTGATTGCAACACCATTACTTGTATTCGTATTGTCTATGGTGCAACTTGTAGTAGCGTTAATATCAACTGTCGCTGTCGCTAAATCAATTTCACCATCAGAAACAAGATTAAGAACAGAATCACCAGAACTGTATATATATATCGCATCATCACGAAATCGTAACTGATTAGAGGATTCTACCCTCACGGCAGAAGTGGATAATTTTATTGACGAAGCATTACTACTCCCTGCTCCATCATCTGTAAAAACAGATTTGAGAGATGCAGTTAAACCAGCATGGTCTGCTGCTGTTCCTACACTCAATAATTGTTTATATATTGTGGCTGGTGTGTTACCCTTTAAAAAATCAGTCATTTTTAACCCCTACTAATATTTGTATGTCATGTCTCTCGACATATATGTTGCTTCCAAATTTGCATATTGTTCCTTTAATGAAAATAATTCCATGTCAAAAATCTCTTTGTTTACCGCAAAAATATCAGGGTCTTTGTATTTAGGTCTTGATGTTAATGCATACAAGACACCAGATATTAATAATTGCCTATAACTCTCTGGTAAATCTATTATCGCATCCTTTCCTACGACATTATCAAGAAAAGTGTACGATTTCTTACATCTTAATCTAAGTATTTCTGATGATGTAGATAAGTCTTTTGGGAAATAAATGAACCTTCCAACTTGTGACCAATATTTCTCAGTTGAATTATTGCTATCTTTTACTTTGGCATAGGTGACCTGTTCCCATTCCTCATCATCTAAATATACTTCCTCAACCTCAACAACATTATCATCTAATCTTAACCTATTATCTGTCGATTGCCAATCCCACCCAAAACGAAACCTACCATAATCCTCTATTTCATCTGTCGTTTCTGATTGTATTACTGTTGTTGTCATTTCATCTATAGACGCTGTTATCGTTGATGGAGAAACCCTAACAAGCTGTCTCCATAGACCAATCTCGTCATTGACTCTTCTAATTACCTTATTTACCTCAGCCTTGACAATTGATATGTTTGGTTGTTCTGGCAATTCAAGAGCTATGTCCTGGTAGACATCATAGAACAATATGGGTACTAATTGTGTAGCAGAACCTTCTTCAATATTACTTATGTGTACGGGACTCGTTAATGTTGGAGTATCTGGTGCTGTTGGTTGTTCAGGAAATAAACCCATTAACTATAAGCCCCTTCTTGTGCTGGTTGACCTGTGAATGCTGGAAGGTTTGATATGTTTCTTACTGTTTCAGATATTGTTCTATATATGAAATTCCTTGAATAATTCAAATCAGAAATCAAATCTGTACTAACATCCCAATCATCTGGATTAGGATTCTCAATGAATTGAAAGACAACACTAATTCCAACCTCATCATCCGCTATTTGACCCGATACAAAATAAATATTATTACCACGCCTAAAGTAGAATACCTCTTCAGATGTTGGTCTGAAAGCGACCTCAAGAGCCATCCGCTTATATTCTTCTTGTGGTATTTCCTTTAATGTCAATGCAGATGCAAAATTCTCATCTGGTCTTTGGAATACATCCAAAAGTCTTATGACACTACCAGATGCGGCAAGTGAAGGTAAAGATACCGTATACTGGGAGTTCTCAAGGTCTAATGTATGGTCTATTTCCTTTATTAAATCTGGTATCTCTACAAGATTATAACCCTCTTCCTTAGCAAGCATAGAACACATACTGTCAACGAAACATTGATTCACGAGACCACGAAACCTTTTTAGGTCTGGGTCTCCAAGTCTTTTACCAACTTCTCTTTGTATATCCCTATAAAGCATCTATTCTCCGCTTTGTTGCTCTCTTATTCTACCTACACCATAGTCAATTGTCTTGTATAGAAAACTCAATGAAAATTCATCTTGAAGAGAGGTAGAACCTTCCCCATTTTCTACACCATAATCATAAGTGTTTGGTTCTGTAATATAAGTAACAAGTATTTTTTGTGAATTCATATCTTCTGATGGGTAAAAATAAACATAGTCTCCTCTGTTGTAGTAAAATATCTCATCGTTGAATGGTCTATAATCTGGGTCATTTAAACGATTAACCTCAGCCAAAGATAGTTCTATGTACCTATGTTCAGTAATTCCAGATGGTGTTGATACTGTTTCAACATTGATTAAATCATCTGTAATACTAATGATTTTAGATGGGTTATTGGTCAATTCCCTTCCACTACCTTTTACCCTAATTCGATAAGGACTTGAAAGAGTAGATACATCAACCGTATCTGATTTCAATATTCCTCTTATATCATCAATCGCCACACCCTCAGTTAATGCTAATGAGGATATTCCTTCAAACACCAATTCCTTAGCCCTATCAAGATAAATGTCGCCATCGGCATCATTAACTCTTTTCAATATTTCCTGAACCACCTCATAGTAGGTTAATGTCTTATCAGCCATCTAAATCCTCAATCATCTGTATCAATACATCTTTTTTAACAAAAGTATCTTTATATGGAACTCCTTTTGTCTTAGCCATTTTCTTTAAATCATTATAGGCAATCTTACTGAGGTCTTCTTTTTTATCGTGGTACTTGACAGATTCGTATTTTTTAACAAGAACATCTGCCATCTTTCTTTCGACCATCAACGGGATATTGTGTTTAAAAATAAAACTCTGACGATTCCATATCCATTCAGAATCTATTTCTTGCATTTCTTTTTTAGTTAAAAACTTGGACGTAGGTGCGTGTGGTACGGTCTCTAAATCTAATAATCCTACTTTCATTTATCTTTCCTTTTGGCTGCCATTGAATGAAAATGTTCTAATGTACCTGCACCATGTTCTGTGTTATATACACGCTTCCAATATTTTGCAAGACCATCAATATCCTTTGGAATCGGATTTGGGTCTCGTCTATACTTTATGCGACAAAATACAATACCAGCAGACATATCGTGCCATAACAATTCTTGCAATTCTTCCTGGCTCATATCTAAAATTGTATCTGTTTTACGTTGCATTGCACTTGCACATTTATCAAAGGTCTTATCTCTGTATACAAGATAATTATCAATGCAATCTTTTGCTGTAGCTGATTCTACTTGCCAAAAACTTCTTGCAATTCCAGAACCTATTTGTGATATATATTTATAACCAGACTCAACAAGACCCGTAAGAAACACAAGTTCAACTGCATCATCAGAATGCATTCCCATTTTCCAAAGAACATCGTCTACCAACTTGTGTATTTGTTTATGGTTCATGTGTATTATTTGCCTTTAAATAGACCCTCAAGAACATCCGTTACGACATCAACAACCTTTTCAAAAAAAATCTGTTCTTTATCTTCACTTACAAATGGAATATCAACTCGCTTATTGATTGCAGTAGCGATTTTTTCAGACATTTCATCTGAACCTAAATGCCTTACTGCCTCTTCTTGCATTTTTTCTGCTTGTTCTTCTGCAAGTTTAATTAACATCGATTTAATATCTAATGCCATTTTATTTCCCCTTTTTTATGTTCATTAAAAGTAGTATAATAGACAACAAAGCCACTACAATCTGTAGAGCTTCATGTATCTCTGTCAGACCTATGAAATAATTACTAAAGCTAATTGCCGCTACTTTCAGACTGTCCATTTCTTAATCCTTGTATTTCATCTCTTAGTTGTGACATTTTTTCATTGTGTTCAATTTTCATTTCTAAAGCTGTTACTCTTAACTCCATTTGATACCAACCCCATGCAACTGCACCTAAAAGGCTGATAATATTAATGATGAATTTAAGGTCAATTTTAATGTTTCCCATTAATTCTTGAAAGATTTCCCTTGACTTCCATCATAATGTCGCTTAAATCATTTAATTCCTCGACCATCTTCTCATGTCTTCTGTCTCTGGTTTCATCAGACTTATTCCATCTATCAATCAATTTTATTATCATCGCCTCTGAATTTTCAAGGGTCTCACTCTGACCTTTGTTTTCTATTTTTAAATCTTGCAATGCTTCCGCTTGTTCAGTTGCCCTATTATTCATACTATAAACAAGAAACATAAACATTGCCCCTACGACACCTATCATGCCATATTCTGCGTACAGAGTTACGAACTGTTCCATTTACAATACCATCCACCACGCTATACCAGTTTCAACTAAAATATCAGAAAATGTGTTATATGCCCATTTTTCTTTAGAGCCATATGTTTCCTCATCTCCTTCAACAAACCACTCAAATACCTCCCATAGAACGCCAACAATGAATACTCCCATCACACACCAAAAGTCACTCCAATGTAACCATTGAAATATTTTACATAGAAATGCACCAGCAGCCAAATGATAAGATGTCCAACTATCAAGTTGACCTGTCCTCTGTTGCCATGCTACTAATTTTGTGATTGGATTATTCATTATCTTATATGTTTGGTCTTACCTGCTTCAATGTTTACAATAATTCTTGATAATAACTCTGACTTTGACTCGCTGGAAGAATAAGAAATTCCTCGTTTATCATAAAAATCTTTTATTTGTGTCTTAGTGTTGGAATCAGTAGGATATTCTTCTTGTGTTGTCGCCACTCCATTTACAAGGTTATGTGTTCCGATAATCAACCGACCATGTCCATCACTATGTTTCTTTGCACATTCTGATACATAATATTCTTCAGCAACCTTAAAACTATTCGTTTTCTTTTTTATTTTACCATCTACATCTACAAAGTAATCATAAGACGAAGGGTAGGTCAAAGTCTCAGTAGAACCATCGGGATAAGTTTTTGTGCGTTTTGCACCTGGTGTTGTATTTCTATGGAGTCTTACTCGATGACCTTGACTACACCTTCTTACAATCATGCTTCTGCTTCAACCTCTTCGGCTTCAGGTTCTAAAGCTTTTTTTAGCTCTGCTAAACCTTTTTGAAACTTGTCTACAAATACCTTTTCACATTCAACTAATTGTTGTCTCATGAAAGCATTTGTATTCAGCTTGTTTTGTACATCCCTTACATGGTCTTGGTTTAATGCAACTTGACCTGCAAGTTCTTTTTGTGAATCAGTCATATCCTCGATGATGTATTCTTCTCCATCAAGATTCAAGACTGGCTTTTCTTTTTTGTCTTTAGCCATTATTGACTCCTTGTGTTAGTTAATTAATTATTCTGATTTTTTACTATCTTCATACGCTTTTTTAACTGCATCTGTCCATAGTGTATCAGCCAATGCTTTTACCTCATCAGATTCACCACTTACATCAGCATCTGGCATAAATGATGTTCTATGGTATGAAAATGATATTTCTTTACCATCTTCTATAATCGCAGTTCTTGCTCGTTGTTGAATACATTTATATTCCCCACGAACCTCATAATCGTATGTTACTTTCTTTTCTAAAGCCATTTTAACTCCTTGTTAGTTCCACTTAATTATCCAATTAAGCCGCAAAGTATGTTCCTTCTAATCTATAAACATCATTAGTTGTATTTGGTAAATGTGTATCTGTCGCATCTGAGCCACTAAAAAATTGAAGAGTTGAACCGCCAGTTAATACACTCGCTGTTATAGGTTCATCATTAGCATTGCTTGTCAATACAGCAATCCCACCTACTAAACCGCTTGGACTTGCAGCTTGAGTACAGGCAAATGGTAATCCAGCGATAGTATTTGCTGCAAAATTTGAACTGACATTAATAACAATCCTAAAGTGAACAACCTTGCCTATCTTTACATATTCACCTTCTTCTGCTGAAAATGCCCCTGAAGCATCACCGCTTACGGTAACTGTAAAATTGCCTTCTTCATAGTCGTCTAATACATTTGCATCACCACTAGCAACTTGAGTTGCTGGGAATTTTATTCCACCAGTATGTAATTCAACTATTTGCTTATCATCTCCACCTACCACAGACATAACCTTAGTAAGAGTTCCATCTGCTATTGTGCTAAATTCTAAGTCTGCTCCAAATCCAGAACCACCACTTCCAATTAACCCAGATGAAGAACGACTTCCAATCCTTGCCATTACAGCACCATTATCGGTGTCTTCAGCACTTTGAACAAAGTCTATACCTACTCCTTGACCATTATTTGGAGAATCATTAAAACTATTATGAACCACCAAAGGAGAAGTAACTCCTCCAGAATTATATGCTACTCCAGCCTTTTTGAGATGCATCCCCCCAGCATAAACAGTTGCTCCTTCAGTATTAGTTGTATAATCAGAGGTAGCATCTTGTGCCATATAAACAGCAGTTACAGATGCATTACCAAGTGTTACTGAGTTATCTGCTACTCCTGTTGCAGTATATCCTATTACTGATTGGTTTGTTCCATTATTCGCTGATGGGTCTGAGCCTTGACCTATTATCGTATTATTAGTTCCAGTTGTAATAACATTACCAGCCTCGTGTCCAAAGCAAGAGTTTTTCTCTCCTGAATTAATGTTTCTTCCTGAATCCAGACCAAAAGTAGAATTACTATCGCCAGTAGTAATGGAACTTGATGAATTATATCCAACAGCAGTATTATACAATGCCCCATCCATAGCGGCATCCATTACATAGTTTCCAATACCTACATTATAGTTAGATTGAACATTAGTCCAAGCTCCACCGCCAGCATCAACTCCTATCATTATATTATTATTAGAACCATCTACGGTAGTGTTTGTACTTCCACCAACATCCCAATCAGCCATTGCCCCATAACCAATACCGATATTACCTGTACCGTCTACACAATGTAGTAATACACCCCTACCGATAGCCAAATTATAAGTGCCAGTTGTTATATTAGACCCAGCTAAATGTCCTATAGCCAAATTCCCAGCTCCAGATGTCAATGCTCCTAACGCACTTGTTCCGATAGCGATTGTTCCTATTTGATTATTAGCTCCAGTAGCGTCTAGTGCTTGATGTCCGATAGCAATACAAGATTCAAGATGGCTTGTGCTTGTTAGTGTACCACCATATAAAGCACCAGAACCAATAGCTATATTTTGTTTTACTTCTCTATTAGTGCTACTTACTGTTCCGTCTTGTTTAGCACCTTCCATTGCACCATATCCAATCACAACATTGTCTGATTCATCGTCAGCAGCCGCTGATAATGCTGTTCTTCCCAATGTTACATTATTACTTCCAGTTGTTAAACTTGCAAGTGACGATTTCCCAACTGCGGTATTGTACCCACCTGTAGTAAGGTCATCAGCACAATTAGCTCCAACCGCTGTATTCTGAGCACCAGATGTCAAACTCTTTAATGCGGCTCTTCCTACAGCAGTCGCATTATTTGCTGTAGCAGTTAAAGAACCACTTAATGCGTTATGTCCAACTGCTGTACAACTATGAACTGCAACTGCACCTGCTCCATCCATTGTATAATTACCAACTGTTACATTGCAATCTGCATCTGCATGGTTTAAGTCTTTTTGAGATTGGTAACCTACCGCTACATTAGATGAGCCTGTTGTCATGTCTTGAAGTGCTTGATACCCAATAGCCACATTCTCAGCTCCAGATGTCAATTCCATAAGAGCAGAACCACCTATGGCTATAGTGCCGTCTGCCGCAGATGTTGCATCTCCAGACTTCATAGCATCATCACCAATAGCTACAACATATCCTACGCTTGTAGATGTTTCAAGGGCATTGTTGCCGATTGCGACATTATTATGCCCATCAGTAAGAGCCTTTGAAGAATCTTTACCGATTGAAGTGTTTGAACTTCCTCCAGCAAGAGCTAATCCTGAGTAGTATCCTATCAGTGTATTATGTGCTCCGCTTGTAAGAACATAACCTGATGCATAACCCATTGCTGTATTATTGACAGCTCCATCCATAGCCCCTTTCAATGAAAGAGCTCCAACGCCCACATTAAAGTTGCTATCATTATTTGCCCAAGTACCCCCACCACTTTGATATCCAATAAATACATTATCAGAAGAACCTGCGGTGTCATTATTATGGTTAGTAATAGCCATTGCCGCAGAGCCAATCGCTATATTCCTAGAACCATTATGTGTTTCCATTGCTTTAAACCCAACAGCTACACAATCTGCGTGTGAAGTTCCATCTTCACCAGCAGAATATCCAATTATAGTATTATTATCATAATTAGCCGTTTTAGCACCATCTTTTGCCGCACTATCTCCGATAATAACATTAAAACCAGCACCTGAATCAATGCTACTATTACCAGCACCCGAACCGAAAATAGTATTATAAGCACCACCATCATTATTACTTAGTGAGATTCGGGAGTTGGCATCAATAATAAATGGAATTTTTTCAGCACTATTTGAAAATGTTGCAAATTCCATTTTTGTAGGAACTCTTGAACCAATACTACCAGTTTGACTTACTCTTATAAAAGCACCATCATCCCAATTCCCAGCACTATCTACACCTTGAAATTCTAATAGAGCTATTATGTCACCATCGGCTGTGGCTGTTCTTGTTCCTGCTGTATCATTTGCCGATTTTCTAAAATACAAAGCATTCAAGTGGTCAGTAGTATCTGAATATGTATCTAAATAGACTGAGTTTTGTGCCGCTGCTGTTCTAACAGAAAGTTTTCCATCTGGAGCGCTCGTACCAATCCCGACACCATTATCTGCTAAGTAAAAATTTTCACTATGTTCTTCATTTGTAAATTGAAGATAACCATCAGTATGCCATTGTATAAATGCTTTAGCAGTGGTGTTTTCATACCATCTTATATATGGCGTGTTTGAACCTTTTAATGATAATTTTTCATCAGTTGCCGCAGTTGTAATGGTTACTTGACCATCAGCACCTATCCTCATTTTTTCTGCATTATTAGTAGCAAAAACCATATGGGTATTTTCTTGATTCCAAATAACTGTTTCTTCAGTTGCTCCTAACCCTATTAATGTTCCATCACCAGCACCAGTGCCAGTACTGGAATTAACATATTGAGTGTAAGAAGCTCCACTATCAGAAGCTGAAATAACTTCAGTATAATGAAATCCTCCACCGCCAGTTACAGTTAAATCACCTGAAATGGTCAGGTCGCCAGTTATTGTACCACCACCAACTAAATGAGCTGAACTTACAAATTTCATAATCTACTCCTTAATAAAACGCTAATAAAGAAAATGCTGATTCAGAACCACCAAATGACCAGGATTTAATAGCCAATGGAAGAATAACACCTTTTAAAAATATATTTTTTGCATCGGCATTAGCTATGGTGTGTGTCGAATCATCTCCAAAAGTGATGGTTAAATCTTCACTTCCACCAATTTCTGCGCCAACAATAACTCCTCGTGGCACACCATAAGTAGAAACAGAAAATGCACCAGCATTAGTGCCTGAATCTCCAGTTGTTTCGTATTCAATCATAAAACTGGGAGAAAGGTTTTCTTGGACGGAATATCTATGTAGTTTGGGGGATTTTTTCATGTCAGCCATTTATTCACTCCTTTGAAGTCGGGCTTAAAGGTCTGGCGAGACCGTGAATACCCTGTTAAATGATTAAGGGGGCTAAAAAGCCCCCTTAACATACTTAAACATCGCTATTTAAGTCAATCCTTATATGGGGCTATTACCTCCCCAATTTAAGATTTTAGTTTTTACAATGGTAAAATGTCAATTACTATCATCCCTGCGAATACAGCTGTAGCGACATGAACTTTCAAATCGTCATCGCCAGCAGTGAATTCCCATTGTGCATCATCTATTTCGGTTGCTCTGACAACGTCAGTATCACCAGCCATAGTTAATGTTGCACCACCGAGTACAGATGAACTGCCATTATCAATATCTAATACCGCAGCAGTTCCTGCTGTTGATATAGCATATACATCTACTACTCTAAATGAAATGGGTGTATTGATGGTCATGGCTGGGTCATTGACCGCAACATCAGCAACATCAAATATAATTTGATTGCCTTGAATTACAGCCGTTCCCGTACCTGCACCAGCCTGAGTTAATGTCAGTTCTGTTGCACCACCTTGAGTTCTCCACCAATTGCTTGACTTTTGCTTTTTAAATGCCATTACTTATCTCCTGTTATTCATCAGTTGTTGAAAAAATCAACGAACTTTGATTAACACAAGACAATGCAGCAGAGTCGTGAGCAGCAGATTGGTTCTTATAGAACGCATCGCCACTGTCCTCAAGCGCATCAGCTTCAGCAAAAAAGTCTGCACGGTTATAGCCATTGATTACAGCACCACCAAGTTCAACAGTGTTCGCATGGTCATCCACTTCAGAAGTGAAGTGAAGGTCTTCAGCAACAGCCTTACCAACTGCATTCTTACCGAATACAACTGCATTGTATACCCGTACACCACCAGCATCACTATGAAGTGTTACTTCAGAAGCGTCAAAACGAGAAGAAACGGTTGAACCAAAAAAGTAACCAGCTTCGTCCCATTCACGGACTCCAACAATATCTTCATAAATAGCAAAACCAGAATAATACCCAGCCATTCCATGAAGTTCTGGCATTTTAGAACCACCAGAACCCATAAAACCATAGCGTTGGGCATTTTTATAGTCGCTATCTGCCTGTAATCCAGCAAGCTGTGCAGGATGAACTACCAAACACCAGAATCTGTGACCATCGGCTGTTTCCATTTGCGGAATTTTTAGTGCCATACACTTAGTGCGTAAAGACCTTAAAATCGCAGCGGTCAAACCTGTATCACAAGTAGGTGCAGTTGCAGCAGTCGTACCAACCGCAGCATCAAGTTGTGCATTGGTCTTCGTAGTTTTTTCTGAACCAATAGTAGTTAATACACCACCATCGTTAACATACCAATTTGGATGGTATCTACGAGCAAGTCCAAGACCGTCAGATGCTGTACCAGCGGAAAGGTTAGGCGATACACCTTCATAGAAGGATTGAAATACAGCCTGGTTTTCCCATTTAGTAAACCATCTTGCAAGTTGTGGTCTCGCTTCATCCATTAGCTTAAACACTTTCTGGCGTTGTTCACTCATAGAACCAGACTTTTTCATGACAGCTTTACGAGACTGATTACAGTATGCACGCAGCCATTTCATAGCTTGGTCTTCTCCTGTGCCTTTTAGGACTGTGTCACCATATACTGGTGAACCAGATAATTCAGAAAGGAAAGGAATGAGCATATTATCACGACCCTGAGCGACATAGTCGTTCAGAACCTCAATGGGATTCCCAGAAGGAGTATATACGGGGTTACCGTTGTCATCCTGCGAGATGTCCACATTACCTGAGAACTTTGCCCAGAAAGTATTATACCAACTTTCTTTGCGGAGCAGAGAGTTTAGAATTTCAACATTTGCAATCCATGATTGTGAGGATTCCATTTGTTAATCTCCTTGTGTTTTCAGTTAACTATTAAGCCGTCCATAGAGCTTTTGAAGTTCATCCACTGAAAGATTATCGAGAGTATTACGGAGTTCTTTTTGGCTCATATCAGCGACCCGAACCAATTTAGCGTTCTTGCCCGTACCACGAACATCGACCTTTTCAACCTGCTTGGCTGAAGCATTTTGAATGTCTTGTCTGGCTTTACGCTCTCCTGACATTTGATAGTGTTTAGCTACCTTGCTTACCCCAAATTCATCTATCATCGCTTTGTGGTATGCATTCTCGGTTAACAGCCCATTTTCAGTGTATCCCTTCGCACGCTCACTGACAGCAGTGAACTCATCATTGGATATTTCTATCCCATCATCGTTAAAGCGTTGTTTCATTTTAGAGACAAATGCTTCATTATCACGACCATTTAGTCGTGATTCGAGATGTTCCTGCGTCCGTTTGTTAATCAGGTCGTTCTCCATCTCCCTAATAAGTTCACGCTGTTTTCCAACAGCATCAGCATCATAAGGGTCGATTTCGTCCAATTTAGCCTTTTCCGTAGAAAGGGCTTCCTGAACATCGTCAGCAGAGAGTCGTTCCAAAAGTTCGGTTTCAGACAAATCCTCGTCTTCTGCCGTAAGTTTACGAAGTTCGCCAATCTCGTTTGATTGTTGCCCAATCATCTTTTGGGCATCAACGACCATATTGACGAGGTCTTCTTTTGACTTGTCTTGGAACGGTGATGGTTCATTCCCATCGGTGCTGTACTCATCTGATTCTACAGTTTCCTGATTAGATTCTCCCTGGTCTGGGTCTGCATCAGTAGTTGCATCATCCGATTCGCTGCTTATATACAGCTCACCGTCTTTTTCAATAAGATTTACTGAAGGCTCTTGTGATTCCTGTTCCTCTGTCTTCGGTTCAAATTTATCTTCAAGTTGTTGAAGCTCTTGGGTAAGTGTAGGGTCTGTCTGCACTTCACTATTTTGGTTTTCTGCCATTTGTGTTTCCTTTATTGATTATGTTACTTCTCTTTGCTCTGAACATATTTCTCAGTGCGTCTTTCTTTGTATATGGTATTCTACCTTCGTATTCGTTTTCAACAACTTTTTCAGGTTTAATAATAGGTATATCTATAATATCATTAAAAGGCATATTTTATTTTTTCTTCTTTTTATTGGTTAATTTCTGATACCATTTCAATTCTTCTTCCATTTGGGCATATCTTTCTTCTTCGTCTTCTATGTGTTTATTTACAAGTTCTTGAATTTTAAGGTTGGCTTCTTCAAAATTTGCTTCAAGGTTTCTAATCCTTGTTTCAATTTGCCAATAGCCATATACCAACATTCCGATGAGTATAGCAATTTGCCCCAGCCATTTAAGATTAATACTAACAATGGCGTTATCATCAAGGATGGTAGTACGATAACTTCTGGCGGTATCAGGCTTTCCACTCACTTAACTTCCCAGCCAGCGATTGACCAGCCTGAATCACAACCACCCACAATAGTGACCATAAATATGAATAATAAAAAAAGACCATAAGCGGTCAACATTTGTTTAACTGGTGGCAGATACCTCATCTCTTTTTTAATAATTTTGCTTTTTTCTTTTTCTTATATGACCTTGTATCTGTTTTTTTTGATTGTTCTGATTTTATAACCATTTGAGGTTTACTAACCCCCACAGGTTTAGGTTTTATAGTTTTCTTGTATTTTTTCTTTTTATCTTTTTTCTTTTTAGAATATATATATGCATATTTTCCAGCCATTATTCAGCTCCTTGTTTTGCCCTGTCTTGCCCAAGTTTTTGAGCTTCCATTCTTAATTTTTCCTCATCGGTAACCATACCCCTTTCGGTCTTTATGTTATCCAATGTTTGTTTTGTCGTATCTAACTCAGATTGGCGTTGTGCAGCCTCGGACTGCATCTGCATGGTCTGGTCGATATATTCAACAAATTTTTCTGAACCAACAATAGGTGCATTTTCCACAAGTGTCCTAATATCAACAAGTTGTGGGTTTATTGTTCCAATAAGATTCGCAAGTGCAACCATTCGATTGAAATTCTCTTCTTTTTGTGTGATGTTACTTTCACCTTCATCCAACTCAACATATAAAGATGGATTTCTAACATCGTTGAACACTTGAACACCAACACTAAGGTTCATTATAAGTTCATTAAAAACACCATCTTCCTTAACCCTTATGACCCTATCCATCTCTGAATAGACATGATTGAAATTATCTACAAAGTCCTTTGCGAGAACCTTTCTTAAACGACTTAAATTCTTAAAATATGGATTGATTGCAGCCGCAGCCCTTTGCACTTTTTGTTCAAATAGAACACCAGACTCACCACTTCTGGCTGTTTCACCCTTCATCGCCTCAGAAACAAGAGAGACCCTTTGGGCAAATGCAACACTATTCTCAGCGTTCAACATAATATCGGGAGGTAAAGAACCAGGAGAAAGTCTCTGAGGTACGATGGAAGGGTTATTCAGTTCATACACCATATTCGGTTGATTGCCTTTCTCCTTGAGTGCCTTTATGGTTTCTTTCTCACGCTTATCTATGAATACACCACCAGAAAGTATTTGCGTTACATAATCCCTTACTTGTGACTTCGCCTTATTGACATCGTCTTGTATATCAAGTAGGTGGTCTACTAATGATGTTTGTTCATTTATTTGGACATTGTAGTTATAACTCCATACGGGGAAACAATCAAAATTTGCCGTAGGTTGTTCCATGTCCTCATCTTTTACAATCAAATTTTTAAAATAGGGAATAATGGTCGTCACATGAACTTGGTCTTTATTGAACTCATTGACCATCATCAACGCTGGGTTTTCTTTTCTTAATTTTCTATATTCACTTCTTGGTAATATCATGTAGTCATTGCCATCAAACACATTGACCATTTTTGTAGTGACCCTTTCTTGCATCTCAAGAATTCTATATCTGTCATTAATCTTATCATAGTTCTCAAGATTGGATGAATAGGTCTTGTCTGTCATTCTTCGTATTGTTTCAGATAATGTCTGATACCATGCCTTTGACCGTTCTGTCTTAATATCATAAGGGTCAATGCTGTATTTTTCACTAATGACATCCAACGCTTCCCACCCTTCTTTGACCAACCACCTACAATGTTTTAGGTCATAATCATTTGCTCTTGTCTCTGGGTCTACATAGACCCTAAAATTATTTAACACATCATATTTAAAATCAAGATACCCTTCGTCATTCACTTCCCAACTACGCTGAATCCAACCGCCAAGTTTGGTTGACAATGCATCAATGAACGCTATTTGCAGTTTATCTTCTAGGTCTTGTTCATCTATGAGGGCATTCCACCTTCCTTGTAATATATCTGTTACTGGTACAGACTCTATGGTCGTTGGTTTGAACTTGGCTGTCTTACGATTTAACTGTTCATTACCCACAAGTGTGCTTATTATAGGTGTGATTATATTGTATTTAAGAAGCGGTTTCTTATATTTTGTCGCATTGGTTCTTTCGTCAGATGTGAATGTGTCACCATTCAAATATCTTACAGCCTTTTCAGATTCTTCCCTGGCGTTCTCAAATGAGTCGCGACTATACTTCCAGCATTTCAAGACCTTATCGGCTTGTTTGGATAATACACCTGCGGCGTATTGTGAACCAGAGGGTGAATCGTTGCTATATGCGTCTTTAGCCATTAAGCGGTTTTCCAGCTTATACTACCAGTTGAATTTGTTTGTCCAATGCGATAACGCCATCCTTTTTTTCTTTTTTCATATATGGCAAGACTTGGCAAAACCTTTAGACTACCATAGCGTAGAGCATCGTAATGATGGTCATCGGCTTTAGTATCAATGTCTTCAGGGTCGTTTTCTGCCGATGGTAAATTAGGAAATGTTTCTATACATTGTAAACAATTTTCTGTAAACCTTACTCTTGGGTCTCCCTCATCAGGTACTTCAAGACCTTCATAAACAAGTTTTGCACCCGCCTTACGGTCATTGTTCCCCCTCGATAAAAAGATTCCTTCATCTCCATAAAAATCAGCTGGAGAATATAATGCCCCTTCTTTTTCTGAATGTTTAGTCCAATACGCAGGGTCTGCTATATCGTCATCAAAATCATTTGGTTTTAATTTATAATTTTCCCAAGTGTATTGATTTACAAGTTTTGCTTGTTTAGAGGCAGATAGTCCCGTTTCTGTTATTTCATCGAACACAATCATGTTTTGGTCTCTATCAACGGCGGCGAACAAACAGACAAATGGTGCTTTTGTACCATAATCGTAAAATCTATAAAGGGTATGTGTGTTCTTTTTGAAATGAACACCGTATTGAAAATTTGATTTTGGTATAACATGATGCATGGGATTCCAATTATCAAAGAATGTACCAGCGAATACATCCCACCGACCTTCCAACCACATTGCCTTTAGGACTGGGTTTAAATTTTTAAGTTTTCTTACATAATTTGGGTCATTTTTTAAGAGGGTAGGATTATCAAACACGGTCGCAGGTATAAAATGATAACTGATTCCTTCTTCGTCCACATAGGGTTTTCCAGATTTTAATCTACTATGATGAACATCAAATTCTTGATTGTATATCTTTTCACCAATCACCTCTGGTGGACATCTATCAATGAATTTCCTTTTAAGCCATATATGTCCAATATTGCCAGGATTTGATGTCAAACATATTTGTGGCTGCAATAATTGATTATCTGTACGAGCTGAGGTAGAAAGCTCTTCAATCCATTGTTCAGGAAATTGATTTGCTTCATCCACGCCAATAAAATTATAGTTACCACCGATATAGTTATCCAATGCCCTTCTGTCTTGACAATGCACTAAATATACTTTTGCACCACTTGGGAACAGATAACATTTATTCCTTTCTTGCCATTTTGCCCCATACAGCCTATATAATTTATCACATTCGGGTTTTAAATTCCTTTCGAGCTGAGGGAAGGTTCTCCTCATGAGAATACCAATGTAATCGGGAAAATCAATAGATACGGCATCGACAACCGTCTTTACCGCCTTCCCTTCAGCCTTGAGTCTTTTTGCCTCATGTGGTTCAATCTTTCTTTTTAGCCTTTCATAATGATATGCCCTCGGTATCAATGCCGCTTTCCACGCCAACATCAAGGATTTACCCCCGCCTCTTGCCCCACCGTAGAATATCCAGTTAGCAGTAGACTTTAGAAATTCTGTCTGTTTACCGCCATGCGGTCGAAATTTATAATTACCAGCCACGTTCTTTCTTGTGTTCAGGTTCTATGAAAACCCTACTTTTTTTATTGTCTTGATTAAAATTATTCTTTTCCCACGTTCTTACGGATGCCTTCCAATCCACCATCTTATTCTTTCCAACCATCCAACCTTTAGACTCATAGTGTGCAATAAATCGTGCTGGGTCTATTAAATTGCCCCTTTCATCACAATAATCCTTCACTTCTTGCTCAGTTGGTTTTTTAAACACCTTTCTTTTAATTTTATTAGACCTATTATTAGAGTCTTTATCTTTATCTTTATCTTTAGACCCTTGTAAGCCCCTTATTTTAGAATTTAAGGGTCTAGTATGAGGCTTCCTAGCCTCATCCAATAAACCATATGTATTTAAAATATCAATCACACTTTTATGCACCCTATTATTAGGATTTAATTCATTTGGACTACTAACATTATACTGGAATTTAATGAATTTTGGCAAATACCACTTATCATCATCTAAAATTTCTACTTGAGTAGCCAAACCAGAACGAAATACCTCATCTTCTGTTATCTTTTCTCCTATGAATACACTCATCAGGTCTATGTCAACTTCATATAATCCAGCATGATTACACATCGTTATCAAATAAAGCCAAGCGTTCTTCATCTTAGGTGATAATTTACGAAACCACTTCTTCTTCCACATCTCTGTGTCAACATATCTCTTTGCCATTAGGCTACCTCTCTCTTTTATCGTATGTGTTACTATCTGATTTTATTCTCTCTATCAACTCCTGCCTGGTATTCGCCTCGGCAATCGTTATATATCTTCCAGATTTAGTTCGTTTCTGTGCGTAGAACTTTTTCTTCTTTGCCATTACTATTCAACCATTCCATTACTTGTGTATAATTATATCTAATCGTCTTTCCACCACTATTGGTATTATTTATGGCGACAGGAATCGGATTCTCCAACTGACGCCACTTATAGACACATTGTCTCGTGACACCAAGTAAAGAACACAATTCACTTGTCTTCAGTAACTTGTCCATTAAGAACTCCTTTTGCATTAAAAATATTTTCCTATAGAATCGGCAACTTCCTTTATTGGAAGTAATAACAATTCTGACCTATCTCCATCACCACCCATCACTTTTCTTAATCTATTACTTCTTTGCATACCATTGCATATGTTCTTTAATTCTCTAACAGGCAAACACAACATTCCCTTTACCTGACCATCCTTTGAAAAAATATGAAACCACCAATCTGCCTTTGTTACTGCAAGACCCGATTTCCTACCATTGCATTTTATCTCAATAGCCATGTTACCAGTATCATACCATTTATCTCTTTCTGTCTTCACCTCTATCTTTCCTTTCGATTCCAATAGAACTTTTAAACCCTCTTCATAGATTTGACCATATTTTAAATCTAAATCGAAGTCAGAGTTCTTTTGCCCCATCTATTCTATCTCCTCTCCACAATCAGAACAAAACCAATAAGTAGTATATTCGTGTTCTTCTCTACCATACCTATCCTCACCTTGTTCCAAATTCTTATGTTCACAATCCGTTTCTACCGTACTTAACATCTTTGCTGCAATAGCCCTTACCACATTCACGGTTACTGCATTACCACACATCTTATACCTCTGTGTGTCACTTATATCCACAACCTTACCATCTACCATACCCTTACCTGTCCAACCATCTTCCCATGTTCCATCCTCATTCCTGGCACTAAAACCCTGAAGTCTTTCACATTCATTTGGAGTCAATCTTCTTATTCTTGTTTCTTCTATAGCCAATGGTGGCATCCAAGAAGGTTCTGTCTCACTTGCCTTAACACTATTTAAACAAGGACTTACGTTATCCTTCCTTATCCTCAATCCCTCATCTGTTCTGTAATCTGCAATATATGTGTCCATATCACCCATCTTATGATACCTTGCCGTCAAGGTTGAACAATATTGGGTTTTGACCTTGCTTTTTCCGTCAGGTATGTCTTCATCTTTTCTGAGAGGAAATATTTGTCCTCTACTTCTGTCTCCAATATATCCCGCAATGTATACTCGCTCTCTGTTCTGTGGGAGGTAATACTTAGTATTTTCCAATGAGCATTCAACATTATAATCAAGCTCGGCAAGAATTCCATAGATTGTAGCAAATGCTGTGTAATCTCCTGCGCTATATAAGCCTTTAACATTTTCGAGTAGAAAATAGGGGATTGGGTCTCCTTTGTCCTTGTAATAGGATAAAATCCGTGCGATTTCAAAAAATAAAGTTCCTCTTGTGTCGGAAAATGAACCTCTAGCCCCTGCAATGGAAAAGCTTTGGCACGGAAACCCTCCACAAAGGACTGTAAGCTTATCTGGTAAATCTCTTTCTGGTTGAATAGCTGTAATGTCTCCAAGTTCTACCGCCTTTGGGTATCTATATCTATAAACTGAACTGGCGTGTTTATCAACCTCACTAAAACCAATCCAATCAAATTCCCATCCAGCTTCTTCAAACCCTCTATGGAATCCACCGATTCCACTAAATAAGTCCAACATTTGCATATCATCTCTCTTTTGCCCTTGTTTTTAACTCTTTTATTCTTATTTCATCTATGATTATTAGCCTTATACCACAAGCCAAAAAGGCGAACATGATACCTAAAATCAATCCTATGATGAATTTTAACACACCCAAGTCTAATACTACTGCGTTAATTATGTCAACTGATTTATAAATACCTAAAATATAACAATGTGGTACAAATACGAGGGTGACCCACCCACCCCATCGCGAGGGTGGTCAGCGACTCAGATTAAATCCCAGGCACATCCGAACAATACTTTATGGGACACTTTCTCCGAGGGTATACATACATAAAAATGAGGGTATTTGCATAACATAATAGGGAATAGGTTGTCTTATTTCTCGAGGGAGATGTAAAATGATGTTCAAAAAAAAACGACCCTCCCTCCCTTGATATATATAATGGACAATCAATCGGAGACAACACAAGACCAATCCCCACAAGAACGGCGATGATTTTAAATAATGTCACTATTCTCTATAAATACCATAATCAATAATAGTAATAATGACCCATTTGTCGAAGGGTAGGCGATGATTTAAAAAAAGATTACATACCATAACATATTTATTATAAAAAAGTCCTTGTAAAGTATGTAAACATTCGTAAACTAAGGGGTCTCACAAGAGGCACAAATCAATAACAAAAGTGGAGAAATAAAAATGAAAGGACATTTTAATAACGAGAGAGACTTTGGAGTAGAGATAGAATTCTTAAGACCCTCTCAAACGACTCAAGAAGAGATTGCAAATGCATTAAGAGGGATGGGAGTTGAATGTCGTGTTGAGGGTTACAATCACACGACCAGAACCCATTGGAAGATAGTCTCTGACTCTTCAGTAAGTTCCCATAGAAATGGACTCTACGGAGATAACGAATTAGTCTCCCCTCGATTGAAAGGACAAGAGGGATTGGATGAATTGGAGAAAGTTTGTCAGACTCTTCAATTACTCGGATGTGAGGTCAATAGAACTTGTGGCATTCATATTCATCACGATGTCACGAACATTGTCAGAGAATCTGACTCAGTTGCAAAAAAGTTCATCACAAACTTGGTTCTATTCTGTGCAAAGTATGAGAATATCATTTACAAATTGGTATCTCCCTCAAGAATAGATGGAAGAGGATATTCTATCCCCGTTCGTAGAACTTTTTTCAGTAGAGGGGAACTCTCAAGAGTATTCCAAAACGACCCTCTCTCAGTAACCAATCTCAAATCTGGATTAGTGAATAAGGTTGTTCGTATTGTGAATGACAAGGTCATGAATACTAGATTGCAAACCAATAGGTGTTGTGGACTTAATTTGATGAATATTTGGTCACGAGGTTCAGTAGAATTTCGTTACCATAATGGTTCATTGAATTTCGAGAAAATCAAGTCTTGGATTGTCGTAACGAATGCAATTGTCAATTCTGTGGAAACTACGAATTTTGTCAAATTGTCTAATGTTCCTAATGGTTCAAGTGGATTGGCAAGTTTCCGAGGGGCAATCGGATTTGTTGGTCGTAGTGGAAACCAAGATGGTACACCCTACACGAATGACCAATTGACCAAAGATGCAAACCTATTCATTCAGAGAAGATATAGGGCAAATAATAACAGAACAGACCAATATGCAAGTCATTACGACTATCGTTATGTATCTGGTGGGATGTTCAATTCAACCAATGGAGAAAGATAAAATGTGTGGATTAGTAGGAATAATAAGTAAGAAAGATGACTCTCGGACTATGTTCGAGGGTCATAAGATGGTAAGTTCATTTGTTGAGATGACCAAGAGTGCAAATACTCGTGGAGGTCACTCAACTGGATTTGCAATCATTCAGAGAGATGGAGATTATCTCTTGTGCAAACGAGATAAAGATGCATATCGATTCTTTCTCGATAGGTCAGTATTGAATGCATTGGAATTTGTAGACCACAAGGACACAAGTGCAATCATTGGACATACTCGATATTCGACTCAAGGGTCACCAAAGAATAATGAGAATAATCATCCCATAAGGGCAAATAATACCATTGGTACACATAATGGGTCAGTATGGAATGATGACGAATTATTTGAGAAATTTGGTCTTGATAGATTTGCAGAGGTAGACTCTGAGGTGTTGTTCAGACTCTACGACTATTCTGAGAATTTCAAGGATTTCATTGACAAGTTGAAACTCGTTGAGGGTAATGTCTCAATGGTCTGGCAAGATTTGGAATTCCCCGAATATGTCTATCTCTTCAAAGGGAATAACCCTCTTGAAATTGCCTATGTACCATCGTTAAAATGTTATGCCTATGGTAGTACAAGGGAAATCGTAAAAAGTGGATTCTCGGACGAATTACGATGGGTAGAGGTCAAACCAAATACACTCTTAAGGGTCAATACCAATACTCTTAAGATAAATCGTACTGATGCACGAATCAAAGAAGGTACAAATCGATACTTTAGATTTGATTCAAAGATTGGTGCAAGTGTGCAAGTGAAACCCAAGTCTTGTAAACCCAAGAAGAAAACTCATACGAGATTCGTACCTC
>VTLG01011015.1_pt1 | contig 45946 bp, 69 predicted proteins | sample 4694571 | NCBI WGS metagenome assembly VTLG01 (sample SAMN12604809, study PRJNA352737) | marine metagenome | biome: ENVO:00000447; feature: ENVO:00000209|ENVO:00000569|ENVO:01000036; material: ENVO:00002151; isolation source: viral sequences binned using virsorter ...
GGAAACCGACCTGCCGCCAGAAATGGTTGAAGGCCTTAACGGGTATCTGGACGAACTTCTTGAGAGCGAAGAACGTCGTTCTCATGCCGGGACTTTGGTCGGCCAGATTCAGCATGGACAGCAACTGACGATGAACCACGATGCTCCTGAGTTGCAGGACTTCTGCCATCTGATTAACGGGCTTGGGATAGAGTACATCAAGAATTTTTGTAAAGAGACGGCAAATACCCTAACAGGCACTCGTAAGGTAGCGGTAGATGAGTTGTGGTCAGTCCATTCTTTTGAAGGCGATTACAACCCCATCCACGATCACGGGACTTCAACAATCATGGGAATTTCCGTAACTTGTTGGACGAAGGTTCCGCAGCAAATTCTAGATCAGCCAAGTTCGGGAACGCCAAGCTATAATCTCTATAACTCCAGTGGAGCTTGTGACGGATACTTGGCCTTCCAATATGGAAGGAACTCTTTGATGGATGTCGAGCGACTTCGGCCACCGCAAAGCACTATAGTTCAGCCCCAAGTTGGTAAGTTGTATATGTTCCCTTCCTGGTTGCAGCATATGGTGTATCCATTCAAAGGCCAAGGTGAGCGCAGGACAGTTGCGGCGAACTTGAATGTTTGGAACATCACGGATCAAACTGCACAACAAAATGTCTAACGTAAGGGATCCATTAGCAGAAATCAATGCACATGAAAGAGAATGTGCCCTTCGTTATCTTTATATTGAAAAAAGATTGGATGAAGGATCAGAAAAATTTAAGAAACTAGAGCGTCTTCTTTGGGGGGTGTATCCTTTTATATTAGGGTCCATAGTTTTAACTAAATATCTTTTGTAGGAAGGGTGAGATGCCCTTACAGAAACTCTTATTCAAACCAGGAATCAATAAAGATACCACCGCTTACGCTAATGAAGGGGGCTGGTTTGACGGTAATTTAGTACGCTTTCGTAAAGGATTACCAGAAAAAATAGGTGGTTGGGCTAAGGCCACTGTCAATACTTTTAAATCAACGGGTAGAGCACTTCATGCTTGGGTTGATTTAGATGGCACCAAGTACCTTGGGTTAGGCACTACTTGGAAATATTACGTCTTAGAAGGTAATGTTTTTAACGATGTTACTCCCATTAGAGCTACAACAACCGATGGTATAACTTTTGCAGCTACTAATGGTTCTGCAACTATTACCGCAACAGACTCAAGCCACGGGGCTGTTGTAAATGATTTCGTTACTATTTCAGGGGCCGTATCGTTAGGTGGTAATATCACCGCAGATGTATTAAACCAAGAATATCAAGTAGTTTCTGTACCTAGTGCGAATACTTTTACATTCACAGCAACGGCTACAGCTAATTCCAGTGATAGCGGTAATGGAGGTTCAGGAGCAGATGCTGCTTATCAGTTAAATGTAGGATTAGATGTTTATGTGTCTTCCACAGGTTGGGGGTCTGGTACTTGGGGAGCAGGCACGTGGGGGAGTGTTACTGCTTTAGGTGCCACAAACCAATTACGGATATGGACTCATGATAACTTTGGTGAAGACTTAATTATAAATGCCCGTGGTGCGGGTGTTTTTTATTGGGATGAAAGCAGTGGAACAAGCACCAGAGCGGTGGCTTTATCTTCTTTATCGGGGGCAAATCTAACTCCCACACTGGCACTCCAGGTTCTAGTTTCAGATATTGATAGGCATGTTATATGTTTTGGTGCAGATCCTTTAAATGACTCAGGCACAGCTAGAACAGGGGCTATTGACCCTATGTTTATCGCTTGGAGTGATCAAGAAAACGTAGAAGAATGGGAACCCTTACCAACTAATACAGCAGGATCTTTTAGACTTTCTGCAGGCTCTGCGATTATAGGAGCAATCAGGGCTAGGCAAGAAACGTTAATTTGGACCGACACGTCATTATATTCAATGACTTTTGTAGGTCAACCTTTCACTTTTAGCATAAATCTAGTCAATGAGGGAATAGGTTTAATTGGGCCTAAATCTATGGTTAACACTCCGAGAGGGGTGTTTTGGATGGATAAAAAAGGTTTTTATGTTTACACCGGACAGGTTCAAGAACTTCCTTGTAGTGTAGATGCTTTTATTTTTAGTGATTTAAACCAGTCGCAAGTATATCAAGTGTTTGGTTTTGTAAACAAAGCTTTTGATGAGGTTGGTTGGTTTTATTGTTCAGGAACTAATACCGTACCTGATAAGTATGTTGCCTATAACTATGTGGAAAATGTTTGGATGATTGGAGAGTTATCCAGGACTTGTTGGATAGATGAAGGTATTTTCTCTGATCCTAAAGCGACTTCGTCAACTGATGATGTAGGTTATTTATATAACCATGAATCTGGTGTAGATGCCGATGGCTCTGCAATGACTAATGTATTTATAGAGTCTAGTGACTTTGATCTAGGCGAAGGTGATGAATATCAATTCATTAGTGAAATGATTCCAGATATTAGATTTATAGGAAATGGAGATACAGGCGCAAGTGGACAAACGTTAGATTTGGTGTTAAAGAGAAGAAATTTTCCTGGAGAAAGTTTAACAACTGCAATCACCACTGCTTGCACTTCAGTCACAACTAAAATAAACACACGACTGAGAGGAAGACAAGCTGTTTTTAGAATCCAATCTAATGATGATGATAGTACAGTCGTAGGTATGAGTTTTAGGGCGGGGGCCACTCGAATAAATCTAAAACCTGATGGCAAAAGGTAATGGCTAAGTTATTAGAAACAAAGCTTCCTGTAGCCATAGGAGATATTTCTCCAGAAGTATTTAACAGACTTGTTAGAGTTTTAGAGCTCAGTTTAAACCGAGTAGACGTTGGCTCCACTATCAACTCTAATGAAGTTCAAAAAAATGTAAATCAATTCAACACGGGCGATCTCATTTGGAATTTGACTACTAAGCAGTTACAGCTGTGGACAGGAGCAAAGTGGGTTGATATTTATCAGGGCTCAGAGAAAGGGGTAGAGGGGGTTTCTGCGTTAGGAGATATAAGTGTCTCAACAGGGGGGGATACTACAATAGCGATAAGCTAATGATGGGAAAAGTTATGGATATAGATAAACTTCGAGAAGAACTCACCCTTGACGAGGGCTGTGTTAATAACATATATCTGGATCATTTAGGTTATGCAACTTTTGGAATAGGTCATTTAGTATTAGAAACTGAGCCAGAGCATGAGCAAGAGGTTGATACTCCTGTTTCTGAGGACAGGATAAAAGAATGTTTTGAGAAAGATATACAAAATGTTATAGACGACTTAGATAGAAACATGGATTGGTGGAAGGACTTGCCAGAAGATTTACAAAGAGTCATGGCTAATATGTGTTTTAATTTAGGGATCACACGGCTATTGAAGTTTAAAAATTTCTTGTCAGCGATGGAAAATAAAGATTGGGAAAAGGCAGCTGTAGAAATGATTGATAGTCGGTGGGCTACTCAGGTGGGGGCTAGGGCAACTAGGCTGAAAGAGAGAGTCCTAAAGCAAGGGGAATAAGATGCCAAAAGTAGGAAAGAAAAAATTTCCCTATACTAAAAAAGGGAAAGCAGCAGCCAAGGCTTATAAAAAGAAAATCACTAAAAAGAAAAAGAAAAAGAAAAAGGGGTAAGTTCTAATGTATGAGTATGCTTGCAAGGTTGACAGGGTTGTAGATGGCGATACCTGTGATGTAACGCTTGATCTTGGGTTTAAAATTTTGCACAAATGCAGAGTTCGTTTATATGGAATAGATACCCCTGAATCAAGAACCAGGAATAAAGATGAGAAGGCAAGGGGACTATTGGCAAAAGCCTATCTTGTAGATGCTATAGATTCTGGTGACAAGGTTGTTATACAAACTAAGTTGAAAGATTCCAAGGGAAAGTTTGGCAGGGTGTTAGGCGATGTTGTTGTTGATGGGGTAAATATAAATCAATCAATGATTAAAGATCATCATGCCGTGGCTTATTTTGGTCAAAGTAAGCAGGACGTTGAAAAGGAACATAAAGAAAACAGAAGTAAATTAATCAAACTTGGGATATTTGTGCCAAATGAATGAAGAACCCTCGGTTAAAAAAAAGGTCGATTTGGAGTTGGAAATTACTCCTAACAATATTGGCATTAATCCTTTTCACCGCTGGATTCATTTGGCTAGAGCTGTCGATGCTTGGCGCATCTTCCCCCGCGTTTTTGTTGGAGTCTATATTTTCCTTCTCTACGAAGTAGTCATTTGGTTTATGACTTTAGAGGAGCCAAATCTTGAGCAAGCAGGTCTGGTGAGTATCATAGTTGGGGCGATGGCAGCTGTGTTTGGGATATACGCGGGGACCAGCGGGCAGTCCAAGAAGTTCAAGGGTGAGGAAGAATGAAGATTTTCATCACTGAATTTAGAGTAGGTGATCAAATCTATGAAGGGCCGTATATCTATGCAGAAACTTTTGAAGAAGCAGAAACAGAAGCTTCACGGTATAATGTTATTGTTGTAGGTATGTTGGAAGCTTCTTTTCATCCTAGTGAGGAGGGCGAGTGGAACAGGGTCTTACATTAGTTTCTGAGGTCGGGTTCCCCATTGCGATTGCTCTGATTGCTGGATTTTTCATCTTCCTCACTATCAAATACATACTAGAGTCGGTTATTAGTCAGGTGAACGGTATACATGGGATCGTGCAAGCCTTAGATAACCGAGTCAAAACTATGAATCACGATATCATTCGCCTCGATGCGACGATGTGTTCGGTACTTGGGATTAGACCGGATCTAAATCGGATCGCTAGGGCTGACGGGAAAGAAGATGCGCGGCGAGATTGATGGAAGGTATTGGTGCAGCGGTCAGCGAATATGGTTTCCCCATAGTGTCGGCAGTCGGCTTGCTGTACATGATCTATTATATCTGGAACTTCATTACCAACAACATAAAGGCAAAGTTAGCAGAGGCTAATGTTACGCTCATAGCACTTATAGATCGTATAAGGATGTTGGACAATGACATTATACGATTACAGCAAAAGTTGGATACGGTAATTGAAATCAGGGAGGTAAGTAATAATGAGGATGATAAAACTGAGTCCGATTCTGATAGTTAAAACATTAATTTTATCTGTTGCAGCTTACTTTGCTTTGCTGTCTTTAGCCATAGCGGTCTTTTTATTCTCGTTACCTGCAACGGCAACTGACCTCACGTTTCAGTTTAAAAACCCCAGTTTTAATGGTATAGGGCAATCGGCGCATTTCCTCACCGTTGATGAACAGGAGCGTAGTCGCAAGCAGTCGATTCGTGAGGAGCTCGAATCTAGGGCAAGTGAGCTTTTACGGGCGCAGGAAAACACTACGTTAGCCAAGTTCGTTAGGAACCTGGAGAGCCGTATATTTAGCCAGTTATCACGTGACCTTGCGGAGAGTCTATTTAACTCAGAGACAGGCGGGTCGGGCGGTGTTTTTGATCTTGAAGGTAATCAGATTAGTTTTATTAATACAGGTACAGAGATTATTTTAACTGTTTCTGATACAGATGGAGGGATCACGGAGATCCGTATACCTGTGGGGTCTTTCGGTATTTGTAGCACAGACGAGTGCGCCCTCTAGCCTTATGGTTCATAGTTCTGTTGCCTGGGTGTGCAAGCGTAAATTCAGCTCGTGATTGCGCTACCCTCAGCGAGGACTACATTAATGAGTACGGGGTCGAGGTTAATGATTGTCCTCGTGGTCCACGTATCGAGCGCCCTACTCTTAGAGATTTAATTAATCTTCCCACCCCACGGCAAAAGGCTGTAGTAAGTGTTTATTCGTTTTTAGATTTGACTGGACAGCGAGCCACAGCCGATAATATGGCGTTATTTAGTACCGCCGTGACTCAGGGGGCCGATAGTTTTCTGATTGATGCTTTATTAGCTGCGGGAGAGGGAAAGTGGTTTTTGGTGGCAGAGCGGGGGGACTTAGACTCTTTAACCCGTGAACGACAACTGATTATTTCAACGCGAAATAGCTACGATGGGGAGGGGGCGAATCAATTAGAACCCTTACTATTTAGTGGATTAATCATGTCCGGTGGAATAATCGGCTATGATACTAATCTTAGTTCTGGGGGAATAGGCGCGAGATACCTTGGAATTGGACTAAATACTCAGTATCGAGTAGACGAAGTAACCGTAGCTCTGAGAGCCGTTCTAGTGCAGACAGGGCAGATTTTACTGAATGTCATCACCACAAAGCAAGTCTATTCCACCGCCGCAGGTTTTGACACATTTAGGTTTACGGAGAATGGTACAGAATTATTCGAACTTGAAGCTGGGGTAGCCAGAAACGAGTCAGCTACTTACGCTACGAGAAGTGCTATTGAAGCAGCCGTTTATGCGATAATTACCCAAGGTATTGAACAAGACCTGTGGGATTACACAGAGGAGGTGTCAGATGCAGGCGCTCATGATTAAATGGTTGGTGGGTTATGTCCTCTTTTTGTACTCTATGGCTTATGCAGTATCGGCCTATAGCGCCAACAACTCGATATACATAACTCAGAGTGGCTCCAGTAGTGCTCTCACAATGAATATCGATCAGATTGGCAACTCGAATGTGGTCGGAACCTCTCAGGCGAGGGTGTCATTAACAGGTACGAGTATGACTGTTGATGTGGATCAGGTAGGTGACTCAAATGTTATCGCGGCTACTGTAGCACAAGGAAATAGCAGCTCCTTTACTCTTACCAGTACGGGAGATTCCAACACGCAAACGCTCGCAGTTGGGGCCACCGGCGATGCACAAGGCAGCGATTTTGATTTTGCCGCTACCGGAGATTCCAATGTCCTGGTATACACACAGGGAGCGGCGGCAACAGCAACTTCTTCCAATACCGATATCGTCATAGCTGGGACTAGTAACAATTTGAATATCACTAATGAGGTTGTTGGTGCAACTAATAATTGGGACGTTGATGGTGATTCCAACGATATCGATACGACCCAGACCGGAAATGCCAACCACAGTATCACTGCCGATATCACAGGAAATACAAATAATATAGATATCGATCAAACCAACTCCGGCGGTTCTACTAGCGCCATTGTAGATCTGGTCGCCATCACGACAGGCGGTGTTATTGATATCGACCAATGTACCTCTGGCTGCTGATATTCCTGCCGCTTGTAACGCAGGCACAAGTTGGAGCTATCTCTGAGCTCAATGGTGTTGGGGAAGTTCTACGTCAGAACACGGATGATTCCCTAGTAGCTGAGTTACAACTAGGTATTGCCAGTATGGATAATGTACGTACTGGTGCCGGTCGTTTAGCTATTCAGTTTCTTGATGATAGCATAGTGCGGCTGACCGAGCGTTCTAGCGTTGTAATAGACGAATACATTTTTGACCCAGATCCTTCCCAGTCTCGGCTTGCGCTCAATATGGCGAGTGGCACAGCTAGGTTCCTCACTGGAGCTCTGGGACGTATAAACCAAGAAAATATCAGTATTCGAACTCCCACGGCAACGATAGCGATTCGTGGGACTGACTTTACGACAACAGTCGATGAAATAGGTCGGTCGCTTGTTATTCTGTTACCCGATGAAAACGGCTTATCTAGTGGGGAAATTGTAGTCACTTCAATGGCTGGAGAGGTAGTGATGAATGAACCTTTCCAGGCCACCATGGTGAGTGTGTCGGAAACCCCACCCACTCCTCCTGTGTTATTACAGAATATGACACTTGGGTTTATAGATAACCTACTTATTGTGAGTCCTCCTGATGAAATACAAGAGGCTGTTGATGAGCAAGCCAGTAGTCCTACTAATATCCTTGATGTAGATCTTCTCGAGGAAACAGAACTCGATGAGAATGAACTAGACGAGGATGAGCTCGAAGATGAAATTGGCCGATTGGATATAGATCTTTTGAATGTGGATTTTCTAACCGACCTACTTGCCATCATTGAGGTGTCTGCTACGAAGGAAGATGCCCAGGTGTCAGAAATCGACGGGGTGAAGCTGGAGGGCATCTTAGCTGGATTCGATCAACAGAACCAGACTTACACATTCGTCGAGGGTGAGGTGCTGACGATCTATCGAAGCGTGGAGAATACCTTTGATCTGGAACTCGATAAGGCGGGTGCTTACAATATATCAGTATTGACGGCGGGTAAGGCTTTAGACATCACAGTTAACGGAGGAGGAGAGAATGCCATCTATATTAACCAATCTCCTTAGACTAGGCTTAACTAGAGCCGTTCTCAGCGTACTTCTCATGGTGGCCTATACCCTAGCCTCCCCTATTTTCGGATCCGATAACTCGGTAGAGGTGGATACTAAAGGCTCTAATAGTAGTATCTACATAGACCAGATTGGGTCGGGAAATACGGCTCGGGTTTGGTGTGGCCTGAGCAATGGAACCTATGACACTCATACCTGTTCCAGTGCCGAAATTGATATCGACCAGAACGGGACCGGGAACCTTGCAAAAGCCTACTCACAATACACAAACCATACCGGGAATGAATACACAATCGTTCAGGATGGTAATGACAATGTAGGCTATATTGATGCCGATGAGGACGATAACGAAATGACGATTACCCAGACGGGTGATGATATGGAGGCTGAAATTTACATGTCGGGCGATGATAACGTATACCAGATCACACAGACCGGAAGCGGTGATCATTACGCAAAATTTTACGCTTTTGGCGATGACTCCGCATGGACAGCAACTCAGTCAGGATCGGGGAACCACAACGCTTACATCAAATCTTGCAATAACTGTAATAACAATGACGCTACCATCACCCAATCAGGCAGTGGATCCAAGGATGCCGACATCGAGTTTAAGAACAACCCTAGTGACAATTCAACCGTAAATCTAACTCAAAGTGGTAACGGAGCTCATGTCGGGAATATTACTGTGGCCCAGGGTAACTATACGGTGAATGCGACTCAGACAGGGACCACGGTCAAGAACTACACAGTTACGCTTGATTGTACAGCTAATTGTAATAAAACCGTCACAGTGAACCAATTCGACTAATGAAGATTGGCACAAAGATAGGGTTGATTACAACCGTTCTCTTTACCCTTCCTCTTTTATTAAACTGGTCTGCATTAGAAATACTTCGCCTGAAAACTTTTGACGCGTTGATTTCTCAACCTACCCCCTCTGGACATTTTGTAGTTCTCGATATAACTGAAGAAGACATAGCTAGAGAAGGAGGTTGGCCTTTTCCCAGGCAAATATTAGCCAGTCTCCAGAATGAGCTCATGGCTAGGGGGGCATTAGGTGTGGGTTGGGTAGTACTGTTCCCCCAACCTGATCGTTTTGGTGGGGATGAGTCTTTTGCCGTAAGTCTAACTCAGGGAATAAATGTATTAGCAATGCCTGAGTATCCCAATTCTCAGTACCCTTCCCCCCACGGTACTGTTATTCTGGGTGAAGACCCCGTGAACTATAGTCCGGCAAATGGGTTTATTGTAAACATAGAACAACTCACCGAGGTTGCTTTACAAGGGGCTGTATCCGCCCCTACGGATATAGACAACCTAATACGACAGATACCTCTTATTTCCCGAGCTCCTGATGGGTGGGTAGCTTCTTTTGCCACACAAGTATTAAAAGCACTTACGGGGGAGGGGACGTATCAAATACGGACTAATGAGGGAGGAATTGAAAGCCTTAGAATTCCTGCGCTTGGCGTAATTCCCACAGACCGATTCGGCAGAAAATGGGTCTCTTGGGTAGATACCCCCACCACGTCATACCAAGACCCCCAAGTAGAGGGCAAGTTTGTTTTTGTAGGAACAAGTGCTGCGGGGATAATGCCACAGTTAGCCACGCCTGCTGGCTTGTTAAATCCTCATTATATCCAAGCTGCTTTAGCTGAGAGCTTACTCTTGCCAGATAGCCCCAGTATTCCAGCGAATCGTTTACTGTATGAATTGTTGATTCTTTTATCTATTTGTATAACCACTGTTTTGGTGCTCCGTAGGTGTGGGGTGGTTTGGTCCGCTGTTTTTGTAGGAACCATGCTGAGTGGACTTGCGTTGTTGGGCTTATATTTTATTCGTAATAACCAATTAATAGATGTAACTTGGTCGAGTGTGTCGTTATTGTTATTATCTGGGGAACAGTTCTGGTTCAACTTTAGAGAACAGTACTTACTGCGGCAACAGATAAAGAAGCAGTTTGAACATTACCTAGATCCTAGGCAGATAAAGCGTTTACAAGATAATCCTGATTTACTAAAGCTGGGGGGAGAGAAGAAAACCGCTACCTTCTTGTTCACTGATGTTAGAGGATTTACTTCTATGTCAGAGAGCTTACCGCCTGAACAAGTGACCTATATAATGAATAGAGCACTTACCGCACAACAAGCAGCGGTGCAAAAACATGGCGGGATGGTGGACAAATACATCGGCGATGCCATGATGGCCATTTTTAATGCACCACTAGATCTAGTAAATCATCCTAATATAGCAGTGGATTGTGCTAAGGATATTTGGCAGAACATGTCAGATTTAAATACAGAACTACAAGCCAAAGAGTTGCCTCCTATAGCTATAGGCATTGGGGTGAATACGGGAGAAGCTGTGATTGGTAATATGGGGAGTGACACAAGATTTGACTATACGGCTATTGGGGATGCAGTGAACACAGCAGCTCGGTTGGAGTCAGCAACTAAAGAAGCAGGAGCCGATATACTAATCGGAGAAAGCACTGAAAGCTTGTGCGGATATCGGTTAAGGGAGCTAGAGCCGATTTACGTGAAAGGTAAGCAAAAACCCTTAAAAATATTTACTTTTTGATATATAATCAGGAATCAGCCATTGTGCTGCCATTTACGAAGTTAGTTCTAACTCGCAAATACGTGTAAACACGCTGGATAAACAATGGTTAGCGTTGGTAAATGACAGTTTTAGGAACTATTCTCGCCACTATTGCTGCTAATGTAGCCAGTCAAGCTATAAGCAGAAAGATCTCGCCGGAAAAAGAACAAAAACGAGCGATTCCTGCGGGGACTGCCCCCTCCATAAGTCCTGGACCAATTATGGAAATAGCTCCTGTTGAGGGGAGTGAAGTCCAAGACTTTGGCGAATTCACAGTGGACGATATGGCTGAGCCAGAGTCTTCAGGAGAAGCCGAGTATATTTTACAGACCTTAGCTGAGGCAGGAATAGACCCAAATACTTTAAATGAACACGGAATAGTGGGGATGTATTTGGGGGGTTATTTAAGCAGGGCCAATGGTGGAGGGCTTTTATCCTTACTAAGTAAAAAAGGTGAAGATGAGGACACTGTTGACTTTTTAAGAAAGCATGGGATTATTGCTGGAGATCAGCCTCAAATTCACCAAATAGATTTTTCGGAAACAGAACCCCCTAAGCCTGAAGATTTATTTGAAGAATCAATGATACGAGCTGAGGCTCAAGCAACCCCCACTCCTAGCCTTTTTGATGATCCTGAACTGGTGCGTCCCTCCACTATGTTAGAAAAAGCTAACACAGGATTAGAAAGAGCGCAGAATTGGATAGATAGTCAAGACCCCATGGTTTCTGCTGCGATTTATAAGGGTTTAGGCAGCATAGGTTCTTCTATCTTTAATAGATTATTCGGTGACGATGAAGAACCTAAGGGCAGCATGGTAAAAACCAAAACACTTCCGGCTGGGAATTCAAATAGAAGAAGGGCAGCTTTAGAAATAACTCCTATTGGTGGTTCTTCCGTTTCTTTTGCTGACGGAGGTTCAGTCTTAAAGAGACCCATGTTCATGCCTTCTGGAGGCGCTATGTACGGCCCAGGAGGTTCAAAAGATGATCTAATACCTGTTATGGCGAGTAATGGCGAGTATATGCTTTCTAAAGCAGCGGTTGATGCAGCAGGCGACGGAAGTCATGCACAAGGGCTAGCACGACTAGATGCTTTTAATAAAATGGGGAATATGAGATATGGCTAGTCGAGAAGAGCAAGAATATTCCAGTCAAGCTCCTGCCCCGTATATAGGGCAGTTTCTACAAAAGGGTATATTCCCCTATGCCCAACAGTTTTTACAACAACAGTTCCAAAACTACGGGCAAGCGGATTCTAGCCCGTTTACCTATACAGGAGATAGGGTTGCTGGTTTTGATCCGAGAGAACAATACGGTATGCAACTCTCTGACCAAGCGATTGGCAGTTATAGACCTTATTTAGGACAGCAAGCAAGCCTATTAGACGAAGCGGGTAGAAGTGTTAGAACAGGACAAGGCTTAGGTCGAGACTTATCAGGTAGAGCAGAAACAACGGGATATTCTTCTGCTAGAAGATTTGACCCAAGAGGTATAGGGAGATTTTATAATCCTTTTGAAGAAGATGTAGTCCAACAAACATTAAGAGATGTTAAAGAAGGCTTGTCTCAGAGCGATATGGGGCTTAGAGACGAAGCGGTTAGTGCAGGCGCTTTCGGTGGAGCTAGGTCAAGAATGAGGCGTAATGAACTAGCAGAAGATATCGCAAGAGGAGCAACAGAAGCGGTTGGTGGAATACGTTCAGGGGGCTATCAAGATGCCGCAACTAGAGCACAACAAGCTTTTGAGTCTAGGATGGGCAGACTCGGTGGATTAGCGAATTTACAATCACAACTAGGACAAAATATCTATGGTATGGGACTAGGGGGCGGTCAAGGATTAGCGAGTTTGGGGGGTGCATACGGCGGCATGGCCCCGACCCTACAAACACTACAACAAGCCGATATTCAAAGAATGATGGGTATGGGGGGATTAGGCAGAGGCAGAGAACAGTCCCTAATGGACTTAAATTACCAAAACTTTGTTGGCCAATACAACTTACCCATGCAAACCTTACAAAACGTTGGAGCACTTACTGCGTCTCTTGGACCAATGGCGGGTGGTTTTGGTTATGCGGGGGGGAGTCCTACAGGAAACATGAACTATGCTCCGCAAGGACCGATTGGTCCAGGGTTGCAACCACAGGCTGGAATTCCGTCGCTTTATAGCGGTAATGCGGGGGCGTTTAACTCCCCCTCTGCTCCAACAGGTGCTGGCACCCCTCCGGGCGGTTACTGGAATAATCCAAATGACGTACCACCAGTGACGCCTCGACTGGGGGCTTAATATGGCTGATTATTTACCTTTTCCAACCTTTGGGGGTCAACAACAGGGTAGTGGAATTACCGCTGTACAGCTTCCTGCATCAGCGATGCGGTTCCCTACGCCTAACTTTAATCCTAGACAAAGAGAACCCGAACCTACTACTAAAGAGACTATCGCTCCTTTTATGCCTTTAATTACTGAGGGCATTATGGGGCTGTTTAAAGATGAACCTGAGCAGCTGACTAGAGGGGAGTATCTAAAAAGTATTGCTGTGGACCCAGAGAGTCCTACTAAACTAGAGGAAGCACGAGCCGATGCTTATAGCTTTCTTGGACCTCCTGAAGAAAGAGATACCTTTGGTTTAGGTGATATAGCCCATCTGGTTGCTGCTAGTCAAATGGGTAGAGGAGCTGATGACTACGCTCAAACTTATGCTACTATCAGAAAAGCCCGAGAAGATGCTAGACGAACTACGGAAAGTGGTAGAGCTTCTTTTATTCAAAAACAAATAGACCCTCCTTCTTATCAATATATAAATGTACAAAATGTTCCAGCAGCTAGACAGGGGATTACGGATATACGCCCCGCCAAATTTGACCCTGAAACAGGACAAGTATGGGTGCAAGATCCCGAGTATTCTGGTGATGTTGATGAAGATGGGTTTAGAGTTGCTGGTAAAGATTGGGTCGATCCGTCTAAGTTAGCAACTGGTGATGTCACAGGAACAGGTGTTTTCTCCAATGCAAGACTTATAGAATTAAACCAGGCTGTACAAGAGCAGGCTGATAAAGAAATGGCGATGGGTGGGGCAATAAGGATTGCGTATAACACCATGGAGGAGCTAGAGAGAATTCAGACACTAGCTCCAGAAACACAAGGAACAACAGCTGTTGGTGCTATATTAAACTTCACTAACAACGTAAGGGAAAATTTTGAGCAAGCGTTCAACGTAATAAATAGAGCGGGTTTTAGTCAAAATGACGTAGGCGGTAGTGATGAAAGACCTGGAACAGGGTTTGAAGCAGAAAGATTATGGAATGCTATCACTAATCCTAATGCAACTGATCAGGAAATAAATGCGGCAACAGAAGCGTTTGAAGAATCTCAAGGAACTGATTTAAGATCAATTTTAGGCGAGGCTGCTTATAATAATGTTGCAACTAGAGCAAATTTCCTACAGTTAGCTTATCTAGCAGCAGCAGCTAATGGGCAAACGGGAAGAACCTTGTCTGATAGAGACTTAGCCTACCATTTAGATATTGTGGGAATTGGGCGAACACAAGATCCTGAAACATTAGGCCGTAACTTAAGACGTTTTATAAACCAAACAGTGGAAAAACTCGACAGTGAAGCACAATTTACTATTCCATTATACGGACTAGGTCGTTATCAAATGGATAATCCGCAATTTCAATCCGTTGTTGGGATGTATTATGTTCCGCCAACTATAACAGTGAAAGACGAAGAGACTGGTGAAGACATAGTTGTTCATGATTGGAATGACCATGAAGGATATACTTATAAATCTTTCTTTGACAGACATGGATCGGTAGAGAATGTTTCAAATTGGCAGGACAGATATGGCCGTTTTTCACCAGACGCAGAGACACCAGACGCAGAGGCCCCTGCTATAACGACAGGAGAACAGAGACGAATTCGGGGAGATGCTGGGCGAGAAAGAACAAGGATTCTAACCACCCCTTCAGATTAAATGGCAACTCCAGAAGAACAATATGATGCAATGTTTGCTAACGCATTTAATGCGTTGTCTAACAGACCTTTGGAGTATAACCCTGAGATAACTTATGGCGATGTGTTATCAGAGGATGAGAGAACTCTTGGAGTCTATGTTGATAATGATGAAGTTGTAGAATTCGCTAGAGCTAATAAAATTTATGGGGAAAATACTGATGAGTATTTAGACCTAAGATCAAACCCTGACTTAGAAGAAAACCCTGATTTTCTTAATCCATTCGAAAGAGCTCGACAATACAACATTCCCCCTAAAGATTTTAATATTCCCGATCGTTATCCTAGGTATGCGGAGCAGTTACAGAGACGAGAGGAGCATGGCGATATTATCATGCCTGTCCTCAGCGATCGTGCTCTGCGTAGGTATCAACTTGGCTATTTAGATGATCCTGAAGAACTTATTCTTGGTGGTAGATCCCTTGAGCTATCCCCCCCTCGCAATATGGCAAGAGAGCAAGAAATAGCTAGGTGGGGGATTGAGCCTCGTGATAATGAAATAACATTTAATGATGGTTCCTCTGTTTATAACCCAACTGGAGATGCCGCTAAGTTTGCTTGGCTCGTTGCCTTATCCCCGCGTGACATGACACTTGAGAATTATGAACATATAGGTGAAAAAGTCGGGCTAGAAGGACACTATCGTTATATAAATCCCAATAACCCATCCCTAGGGGTAGCATTTAAACGTGAAGGAGAAGATGAATATCAATTAATGAACACTCCTGGGCTTAGTGAGCAGGATATCCCCACCTTTATAGCGCAAGAAGCTCCCGCATTAGTAGGCGAGCTAACATTACAGGCTGCAGCTTCACGTGTTCCTGGAGTTAGAGTAGTAGTACCAACAAGAACAGGGTTTGAAGGTGGTATACCAATAAAAGCAGCCAAAGTTACAGGATTGTCAGCAGTACTAGCTGCTGGTGCTGCGGGAGGCGATTTTGCACGATTAGCATTAGGAAATGCTTTCGGGGCACATGATTTAGATATGGTCGAAGCTATGGAGGAAGCTGGAATAACCGGTTTATGGTCTTTTGGAGGAACAGCGGCTATTAGTACTCTTTCTCATGCCCTTCCCTCTGTTTGGAGAACTCTTACTGGAAAAAATGTCCCACCAAGCTATTTTGAAAGAATAGACGAACTTTTCCGAGAAGCTGCGGAAAAAGAATCAGCCGTAGCCACTGGGCGGATATATGGTGAAGGTATATCGATTGTTGATATACATAACCAAATTGATGATTTAACTAATAGGTTTGCAGAGTATTTTAGAAGCTCTCGTATAAGACCGGGAGAGGGGGTAGAGTATAAACCTACTTTGGGGGCACAAGTACCGTCATTTGAAGCTGCTGATTTAGAGCTATTGTTTTTAAAAGCGGCTGATGACCCTAAACTAAAGGAGATGTATCACGAAATTAGATTAGGCAATCAGGAGGTAATAGACACACTCACAAAAGTATTGTCAGAAAAGATTGGCCCCTCTATTACTGGTCCGATTGCAGAGGAAATAACAGGCGCAACTTTAAGACGTGGTGTCAATGAAATAGCCCAAGAACAAACTAATGCTATTCAAAGGCAAATGGAAGAAGTTATTGAGGGAATAAGGGGCACGGTCGGTGGCGCTGATGATGCCGTTGAAGCAGGACTAGGGATACTCGCACGAGAAGAAAATCCTGAAATTAGTAATCGTATATTTCGAAGAGTGAGATCATTTTTAGCTGGGCGGGTAAGAGCAATTACAGATGCTGGAAATGAAGGGTGGGAGTCAGCTTTAGCTAATGATCTTTATGCAGATACAACAACAGGCGCAGGGTTTATAAGAACCCCCGCCCGAGACTTAGCACAGGCAAGAGGAGAAGACGTTGATAAACTTTTTAATCTTGCTAATACTGATGAAGCTGTTAGTCAATTCTATCAGCTTATGGGTCCAAATTCCAGAGATATTCTTAGAAGATTACAAGGGATAGGGGAAACAGGCTTTGAATCGCCTAATTTTACTATAAGAGAGTTAAATACTGCCAGAGCAGATTTAAACGCATTTGCTAGTAATCTTGATACAGATAGTGCTGCTCATACGTTAGTCAGAAATTTAGAGCGCGGATTCGAAGATCAAATGTATAAATTGATCAGAGAAAGTGCTGCAGAAACAGCTCAAAAAGCAAGACCTGATGGAAAAGCTTTAACAGCTGGTGAATTAGATCTTTGGATGAAGGAAAGGGGCTGGGGAGATGATTTAAGAGACGCTTGGATAGAACAGTCAGAAGCGTATAGGCTAGCCCGAAGCAGTACCGTACAACATCTTTTACAAACGGAGCGTCCTGAAGCAGTTGTTGCTCACTTATTTCATACAACAAAACGAGGAACTGGAGTAAACACCCCTGTTGATCAGTTAATGCAGGTATTAAAATACGACGGAGAATCTGGTGATGAAATACTTCAGCTACAGAACGGTGTTGCAGCTTACATACAACGAGAAATATTAAATCAACCTGATAAAGAACGATTAGAGATAGCCCGAGAATTTTACAGGTTTGTAAATCAACACGAAGGAGTTTTAAAACCTATTTTTGGTGATGAATACACAGACCGTTTTTTACAAGAAGGTCCGGCATACTTTAATAGAACGGTGATTGCTCCTTTAGAAGAATTACAAGGCAAGATTGACTTACTGAGAGCTCGTTTTAAGTTAGATCCAACGGCGAGTGAAGGAGGACTTGGCGACGTTATTAACCATGTCTTGTCTAGGGTTAAAGATCCAAATGCTACGAGAGCTGGTTTTCTTTTAGAAGACGTTGAGTATTTGGCGGATATGGTAAAAAACCATCCAGAAGTAAAAGATCAAATGGCTGTGGTTACTAAACGTTGGATAATAAATGAGATTATAGGCACTAGAGGTCGCCCTGATCTAGCATTTGATACTCAAGCATTAGACAGCTTACTTTATGGAGGTTTTGGACCTATAGAAACCACAGGCCAACGACTTTCTTTTGAAAGTTTAATTGGACCCTTATTAGGAGACGCGGGTCCAGAATTTATAAAAAATCTTAGATATTTAAACAATATAGCCAAAAGAGAGGTGGGAGGAGCGCCTTCAAGCAAAATTGCAGACACAGCATACCCTCCAGGAGTAAGGACGACAGAATTTGATCGTCCAGGATCTGAACCGCTGGATGGGCTTAGGTTTTTACAAAGAATGCTTATAGCTCCCTTGTCAATTATAGGAAGAAGAGCAACAGCTATTTCAAATAGAGCTGCAGAAAACGCACATACTTTTATTGGACACATGCTATTAGACGAAGAATTGTTTAATAAAGTAATACAAGCTGCGAAAAATCGTACAAATCGGCAACAGATTATAAGATTTTTAACTGCTCACCAATTTGCTACAATTCGAGATATGGGAAATGAACTAAAGTATTACAATACTGAGGATCAAATATTAGACCTCCCAGAAGACTATGGAACAGGTTGGAGCAGATTCCTAGGAGATTTTCCAGAGAGATATTTGGAATTAATAGAGGAAACAGGTGCGGGAAGAATATAAATGCCCTTAGCTAACCCATTCAGTAGAGTTTTTGACGCAAGCAGACCAAGACGAGGTGATTTTGGTTCTAGTGATGAAGGAGGTCATATAGAGTACAGGGATGCTCTAAGGGAATGGCAAGCTCAGCAAAACAGACCTGCACCTCCGCCTCCTGCGCCCGTAGTACAGCCTGCACCTCCGCCTCCTGCGCCCGTAGTACAGCCTCCCGTCCCGCCGCCGCCGGTAATGATGCCTCCCGCTCCGCCGCCGCCGGTAATGCAACCACAGCCTACGCAACCACCAGATAATCCATATAAAACTGTTTTAAATCCAGACGCTAGACCAAATAGAGGTAGCTTTGGCTCTAGTGACGAAGGCGGGCATATTGAGTATAGGGATGCGTTGAGAGCATGGCAAGCAAGACAAGAAGCGGATCAAGCGGCGAATACGGCTACAGACCAATACGAAGCGGATATTGCTGAGTTTAAGGACTCTCAAGCAACTGAGCTAGAGCAAGGAGTTGCTTCACTTCCTGAGATTACAAATCTATCACAAGTACCCGCTGTCCCTGGGGGTGTTAATTCAATTCCATCCCCCCCTTCGTACAGGCATGAAGTAGCTCCAGAACGACCCAGGAAACCGGACAGATGGAAGGATTACGATTATGATGATGAGTCGTCTAAATGGGACTATAAGTACGATATGGAGGAATGGAGGAAAGCTGATAAGGCTTGGCAGGATAAGTGGGGTACTCAACCGACTTTACCGGTTGTTCCACAGCCGCCACCCGAGGTACCTGAAATACCACAACCGGATCCAAGGCTACCTTACGAGCCTCCCCCTATAAACTATTACACAGGGCAACCCATTAAAGACCCCTACACCCCCTATTCAACGGCTAGTGGAGCAACACCTTTAACAAGGAAAATGACTCCCGGACAGTTTGGGCAAAGTCCAATAGGGGACATAACTCCTATTCAAGGAAGTCAGGTTGCAGATTTTAATGATGTTTTCAACCAAGGTATTTCAATGTTGCCGATGAATGGGCAAGGTGATACACTTACAACGCAGGTTTTCCAAAGCGGATTCCGCCCCCACAGGAGAAGGTAATGGCCGGTATAGAGGATTTAACAAATATAATGATGGCCGGTGGGAGAGGGGATGTGCCTCCTCCAGGTGGAATGGGTGGTCCTCCTCCAGGTATGGGTGGACCTCCTCCAGGTGGACCTCCTCCAGGTGGCCCTCCTCCAGGTATGGGGGGTCCTCCTCCAGGTATGGGTGGACCTCCTCCAGGTATGGGTGGCCCTCCGCCAGGTATGGGCGAGATGGCAGCAGCAGGGGGATCTCCGATGGGAGAAGAACCCCCAATGGATATAGAGCAGGATTCTGCTATGTTAGCGGAAGCGGTGGTAGGTAGAGCACAAGGAGATATAGGCCAAGCTATTGCTGTTTTGGATACCGCTAAAGCTATGCTAGTCGCTAGTGCTGAACAACCACCAATGGATGAAATGGGTGGCCCTCCGATGGACCCTGGAATGGGTGGACCGCCTATGCAAGCAGCCTATGGTGGACCACTGTATCGCCAAGGCGGTGGTAGGATGTCTGAATCCGATATACTAAGACAGATGGTTATGGACAACTTACAAAGGCCGAGCCTTCCTAATAGTAGAGCGCCTTCTGATGGGGATAGAGCAAGAGCAAGAGCAAGAGCAATGGAAGATGTGCAGAGATACCGGATGAGAGCACACAGGAACCCTAGAACTTAGCCTATCCAGTCCTTCCATTTTTCATCACCCAAGACTTCTTGGGCTAAATCTAATTTATTGCGCAAGGCTTTTACAATCTTTTCATCGACTGTGCCCTTAGAAACAAGATCTATGTAGGTGACTTTATTGGTTTGCCCTATTCGATGAGCACGATCCTCGGACTGTAATCGTTTTTCCAAATCATAGTTGTTAGAATAATAAACAACATTACTGGCTTGCGTTAACGTGATACCGTACCCACCAGTTTGCACGTTACTAACTAAATACTGTAGAGTTGAATCCGGGTCCTGAAACCTAGTGATTACCTTTTGCCTTTCATCATCAGGCGTATCCCCATAATAAGTGGCAACGCTGTCCGCCCCTGCTGTGTTTTGTAGCGTCTTTAATATACGTTTGATATCGTAACGATAGTTTGCCCAAATTATAGTTTTGCCTTGTGTTTCTGCCAAAATATCCAGTAAAGCATCTAGGCGATTGTTTTTAATCTCCACTTCTTCATCATTATCATGCTTTACAAACCCACAAACCACCTGATGTAGTCTTAAAATCTGGGTGAGTATAGAAGTAACACTCACCATTTCGTTAGATTCTAGTTCAGCCATGGCGTAGTCTTTTAATTCCTTATAGACCTTCTTTTGCTCAGGGGTCAGGATAACTTCCCTTCTTTGATAAACCTTATCAGGTAGGTCTAAGCACTCTTTTTTCAACACCCTGTAAGAGAAACCATTAAGACGGGTGGTTAACTCCCCAAGGTTCTGATACCCTGTTACTTGCCTAAAGGTTCGTTGTCCTATCTTCCTATTAAATAGTTTCGCGTAACGATTTTGAAAGGAATAAAAAGAATCGTAACCAAGTAAGTCTTTAGATAGAAAGGCGCTTTGACTGTATAAATCTAAAGGAGACTGAGTAATAGGGAATCCTGTCAAGATTCTACGGTATTTGGTATTAACGCCAAGCTTTAACAAGTTCTTAGTGCGTTGGGCTTTGGGGTTTTTAATGGTGGTAGACTCATCAACCGCCATTAACACCTCATTACACATGATGAATTTTTCTACAAAATTTACCCCTTTCTTCGTGCTGAATGCATCAACGTTAATAATCAAGATTTTTAAATCAGCTATTACTTCAAATAAATCAAGCAATGCTTTCTTTTGTTTCTTGTTAGGTGCTGGATTCCATACCGCTATTCGTTTTTCCACATGATCTGGCATGTGTATTGGTATTTCTTTCTCAGACCAGTTTCGATACACCCCTTTGGGAGCAATGATTATTGCAGCATTAATCCCGCCTCGATCATACAGAAGTGCTATATTATCTATAAGGACTTTTGACTTACCCGTCCCCATTTCCATGAAATAAGCATACTCACGTTTATTCCATGATTTAGATAACGCCAAGAGCTGATGCTCGTATGGCTTGGTCTTAAATTTGTGCTTCATACCAACCCTTTCTAATTTCTACATGAGATTATATATTACAAACTACTTAACTTATAGCCCAAGATAATAGTTTCCTCATGCCCTCTAATAGTGGTACCTCCTCTAAAACTCTGAGTTTTATCGTAATCAGTATTACTTTATTAGTATTATTAGGAGTTCTCAGAAATTTTTCTGAAAAACTTTTTTTATTCTTAAAAATACCATATCGGTAATAGGGCTTTACTTTGCCTTAGGTCATATATATAGTAGTAACCTTCCTAGAAATTAGAAAGGAGAAAAAGTTGACAGTATATGTTGTACAGGAAGTTCCAGGACGAAACATTGCGTCTGCAAGACAATATGGGGATTTCGAAGTTCTGTTACCTTCCAACGCACAAATTATGTTGAGTGCGTCACCTTCAGTTCGTAGAATGAAAAGTCTCTTACATGACTACAAAGAAGGGGATTACCTATTACTAATAGGTGATCCTGCTGCTATAGGTGTGGCATGTTCGATTGCTGCATTTTATAACAGGGGTAAATATAGTGTGTTGAAATGGGATAGGCAGGAGGGGCTTTATTATCCTGTCGATATTGACTTACACCAGAAAGGAGAATTAGATGGATCAGAAAAAGCCCACCTTTGAGGACTTAGTCGGTGCAAATGACGTTCAGGAATGGACTAATAATGTTTCTGACGGAGAACTCTCTAAGGTTTCTAACTTAGCCAATAAACAGTTGCAACTCTCTGCTCAAGTATCAGAGTTAGAGGCGCAATTAAAAGCTAAGAAAGAAGAATTTCGTTTGACTTCGGAGCAAGAGCTCCCTGATGCGATGCAGTCTGCGGGGCTCACTCAAATAACACTCAGTACGGGAGAGAAAATCTCTATTAATGAGTTTTATAGAGCGCATATTTCTAAAGCAAACCAAGAAAAAGCGTATGAGTGGTTAACGTCTAATGGACATGAAGGACTCATAAAGAATGAGGTTCTTTTAAAGTTTGGACGTGAAGAAGTTGAGGTAGTCAGTGAGACTGTTTCAGCTTTACAGGCCAGAGGACTATCCCCCGAAGTACGTCAAAGTATTCACCCAAGTACACTGAAGGCTTTTGTTAAAGAGCAGTTTACTTCGGGGAATGACATACCAACCGAACCATTTGGTATCTATATAGGTACTAAAGCTACTATCAAGAAGGATTAACATCATGGCAGAAAACAAACATGAAATAACTAAAACTAACACTACAGCACTAACCACGTTTAATGATGATTTATTGTCAAGTGGTACAGGGCTGGAGGAGGCTACCTCAGAGGATTTTGCAATTCCTTTTATTCGAGTTCTACAGCCTCTGTCCCCACAACTACAAAAACAAAACGGTAATTATGTAGAGAACGCCAATTCAGGAGACCTCTACAACACGGTTACAGGGGAAGTCTACGACGGAGAGAAAGGAATTCTAGTGGTTCCTTGTGCTTACAATAAAAAGTACATTGAGTGGATCCCTAGAGAAAAAGGGGGAGGCTTGGTTAACGCTAACCACGGCATCTCTATTCTAAGTGAATGTACAAGGGATCCAGAAAGTCGAAGATTCCACACCACCGAAGGCAATGAGATTGTGGAAACGGCTCAGTTTTTTATTCTCGTGGTTTCTGAAGGTGCTCCTCAGCAAGCGGTACTTGCTTTTACCTCTACACAGTTAGGCGTTTCTAGGAAATGGTTAACCATGTTGAGAATGGCTAGAGTACAAAACGCTGCAGGGGATTCTGTGGAAGCTCCTATGTTCGCTTATACCTATAGGCTCACTTCCACTGTAATGTCTAACGACAAAGGTAGTTGGAACTCTTACAGTATTAACCAAGAAGGCCCAACAGACATAAATCATGCCATGTTGGCTAGGGACTTTATGTCAGCTGCTAGGTCTGGGAGCGTTGAGGTAAAGCAAGAACAGCAAAGTGATATTGCTAATGACACTATCTAGAAAGGAGATACTGTATGTCGTTGGCAGAGGAATTTGCTGTACGCTATGCTGGGTTACGTCAAGCGTATGGAACATTCACAGCTAACAACGAAACAAGAGAAGATGGAAAGGCAAGTGGTAAAAACATTACTATATCCAAGGAGTTGTCTGATAACGACTTATTGAAGTTGTGGGAAGACCACTTGTCTGGCCATCAAAGCGTAGGTCTTGTGGCTATTGATGAGAACAATAGTTGTGTCTGGGGAGCGATAGACGTTGACGAGTACGACATAGATCTAAAAGATCTAGCGATTAAAGTTGCCAAGCAAAAATTACCTCTAATCTTGTGTCGTAGTAAAAGTGGAGGGGCGCATCTCTATATTTTCTTAGTTGAACCTGTAGCCGCTTCGATGTTACAGAGAAAACTAAGACAGATAGCTGCGGCTATAGGTTACGGACAAACGGAGATTTTTCCTAAGCAAACACAGCTCCTGCTAGATCGTGGGGATAGAGGCAGCACACTTAACATGCCTTATTTCGGGGGGGAGCATTCTACTCGATATGCTTACGGTAAGGATGGGGCAGCACTGAGTCCACAAGAATTTTTAACCTATGCCAAAGAGTTAGAACTAAGCCCTAGTGCATTAGAGGGGTTAGAGGCGAGTCCTTTAAATGAAACATTAGGCTGGTTGGACCAAGCTCCTCCGTGCATACAACACTTGGCTGTTCAAGGGTTTCCTAAAGGATCAAGAAACTCTGGTCTATTTAATGTGGGCGTCTTTTTAAGAAAGAAGTACCCAGACGATTGGGAGAAAAGGTTAGAGGACGTCAACATAAAGTATATGCAGCCCCCGTTAGGAGCTCAGGAAGTTCTAACAGTCGGGAAACAGTTACAGAGAAAGGATTATTTCTATAAATGTAACGACCAACCTATAGCTAGCCATTGTAATAGTCCTCTATGCAGGACTCGCAAATTTGGGATTGGAGCTAATGGGGGGACTCCTCTGTTCAGTAACCTTACAAAACAAGACAGTGACCCTCCCATTTGGTTCTTGGATGTGGAGGGCGGTCGATTAGAGCTAGAGACCGATGACCTATTAAACCAAAATAGGTTTCAACGTAAATGTATGGATGCTTTAAACAAAATACCTCCCAAGGTAAAAGAAAATGTCTGGCGACAGATCATACAGCAGTTACTAGATGCATTAACCGTGGTTGAGGTGCCAAAAGAAAGCTCCACAGAGGGGCATTTTATGGAGTTGTTAGAGTCTTTCTGCACTGAGCGCCCCGCTAGAGAAAGAGATGAGTTACTACTGCATAAACCATGGACCCATAACGGTAAAACCTATTTTAGGTTGATGGATTTAATGGAGTATCTACATAGAAACAACTTTAAAGAATACCCAAGAAACAAACTAACGTCTAAATTAAAACAACTGCAAGGAGAGCCTCACTTTTTCAACATAAAAGGCAAGGGGGTAAATGTCTGGTTTATAGAGGAGTTTAAGGCACAAGAAGAACCTCATGACTTACCAGATTTTAACGATAATTTATTATGAAAATTTTTGCTAAGAAAGTATTTATAGGAAATAACCCCAACCTCACTACTTGGGATCAGCCAAAGATTAGATCATTTGATGGTAAAACCATTTACGGTAGACCAACAAAAGGTTTTGGAGTCTCTAAATTCACTTATGCAGGGAAACAATACAATCCTGAGCCTTGGACCCTATCGATGAAACAAATTAAGAATAAGGCTGAAAGATGGGCTTCTCAAATAATGGAAAGGCCAATCGAATTCACTTTTTGTTTATGTGGTTTATATGAGACAGGGGAGGCATGGGTTCCTCACCATTCTGATACTGTCCCTACATTAGATGACGTTGTCTTAGGCATTTCATTTGGGGGTACGAGAGTTCTCGAGTGGGATGAGTACCCCATTACTATAAAAACAGACACTAACACAAGTGAAGTACATAAAAGTCTCTTAGAGAAAGAAGACCAGGAAACAACCCGCTTCTTGTTAGAAGAAGGGGACGTGTATATGTTTGACGGACACTCCCAAATGACCTCTACTCATTCGATTCCTTCTTTAATCGGGTGTAATAGTCGAATTAGCCTAACCTTTAGAAGTGGTCTATGACTTTACCTAGTCATACACAAGTTATTCTTGGTCCTCCTGGAACAGGCAAGACCAGCACGTTGCTTAGTTTAATAGAGGACGAGTTGGAAAGTGGAACGGAGCCTGAGAATATTGGATTTTTTACCTTCACGAGAAAGGCAGTAAAGGAAGGAAAACAAAGAGCAATTAATAAATTCAATATCAGTGACAGAAGTTTACCTTTCTTCAGAACGTTACATTCACTAGCGTTTAGACAGTTAGGGCTCACGAGGGAGAGCGTAGTAGGTCATGCAGATATAAAAGACTTGAATGAAAAGCTCAATATAAGATTAACAGGTAGAACCACCTCGGACGATGGGCATCTATTCGGCATGACTCATGACGATCGATTAGCGTTCATAGAGAATCTTGCTAGGATGCGTAATGTGACATTAAAGCAGCAATGGCATGAGGTAGAGGATGCTGTAGGGTGGTTTGAATTAGAGCGATTTGCCCGAGGTTTAAGGTTATTTAAGAAAGACAGATTGCTCGTGGACTATACGGACATGCTCTATAAGTTTCTTAACGAAGGGGATGTTCCTTCACTCACTGTTATGTTCGTGGACGAAGCTCAAGACTTGTCTCCTCTACAGTGGGCCGTGGTTCAAAAACTAGCAGAGAAAGCTAAGAAAATCTATGTTGCAGGAGATGATGACCAAGCTATTTATAAGTGGGCAGGGGCTGACGTTGACTACCTAATAGATAACTCTAAAAATGCTCTGGTATTAAAACAATCTTATCGAGTACCATCGGCAGTTCATGGGTTGGCTACCCAGTGTATAGGACAGGTTCGATCTAGGATCTATAAAGAATGGACACCTAGAAAAGAAGAGGGACTAGTGCGTTGGGAGCCTACCATAGAGCTAGTAAATATGGAAAAAGGAGATTGGCTAGTTCTAGCTAGGACAAATTACTTACTAGAGGAAATTGATGAGTATTGCAGAAATGAAGGGTGGTTTTTTGAGGTAAAGGGTAGGCCGAGTATCTCGGAAGCAAAGGTTAGGGCAGTGGTTTTTTGGGAACGACTAAGGAATGGAGAGGCAATCACTTTAACTGAGTGCAATAATATATTGAAGCATATCAAAGTTAATAATCCTAAGAAACTGGATTTATTAGACTCTGCTCTATTACTCCAATACCAAGACCTCAAAAGTCATTTTCCTGATCTACCTGATGGTTATTGGTATGACGTTTTTACTTTATTGAGTCCTAGTGAAGTTAGTTACATAAGAGCAATGCTACGTAGAGGAGAGAAGATAACCAAACAACCCAGAATCCGCCTGTCCACTATCCATGCCGCTAAGGGTGGTGAAGCAACCAACGTTGTATTGCTAACCGATATCACTACTCGAGTGTATAAAAATTATCGACAAAACCCTGATGATGAAAACAGGGTGTTTTATGTTGGGATAACGAGGACAAAAGAAAACCTTTATTTAATTGAGCCCAAATCAACTCGCTGCTATCAGCTATGATAGTCCTTTACTTTGCATATATAAGTAAAGTATATTAAATAGTAAGAAAGGAGAAAATTATGAATATTTTTTATCTTAGTGAAGACCCTGAGGTCTCTGCTAAGGCACAGCCTGATAAAATGTTAGTTAAGATGGTGGTTGAGTCTGCGCAGATGCTTTCAACGGCTCATCGAATTCTCGATGGTTGGGAAATTAGGAAGCCTTCCAAGTCTGGTAAAACCATGATTAAGGCATGGATCCTGCCTGATGAACGTGAAAATGTTTTATACCAAGCTAGTCACATAAATCACCCATGTAATCTCTGGATCCGAGAGTGTAGCGGTAATTACTGGTGGCTCTATAAACATTTTCTAGCTCTAGGTAGGGAGTACACCTACCGCTACAAACGAACTCATCTCACTGTGAAAAAACTAGCCGACGCATTATATGCAACACCTAAAAGGATTCCTAGAGGACTTATGACCGACGTAGCATTAGCTATGCCCGATAAGTATAAGAATGAGGATTCGATTCTTGCGTATCGTAATTACGTTATTAACGAGAAACATTACGCTAAATGGGAAAGAGGCAGAAATAAACCAAGCTGGTGGGGAGTGGAACAATAATGTCATCTATTAGAAAGAAATTAACTGTCAATGAAAACGACAGTAAAAACACTAGAATGGACATAGCTAGTGCAGGAGTATTAGCAAACTGGAGACCTGACGAACTGGCACATATCAGTCGTTACGACAAGATTGCTTCTATGTGTATAGAAGAAGCTAAACGGTTGGACAGACCATTGGAAACTCTCGAGGTAGGGTGTGGCGGATGTTGGGTTCTGAGGAACCTGTACAAAGCTTACGTCATAAAGAAATCCGATGTTATCGCCTCCTATATTGGTTACGACATAGACCCGGCTTGTGAAATAGAAAACCCATTCTGGTCTAATGGAGGTGGTCTTTTAAAAGAATCAACTTGGTTTAAGAACTTTAATGGTGAAATAAGAATACAAGACGTAACCGTTAAGCCAGTCTTTGATATTCCTGATGAAAGCATAGACTTTTTCTGGACTACCGAAGTTATTGAACACATGGGTAGGGAATTTGTTGGTCCCTGGCTAGAGGATGCGGCTAGAGCAATGAAACCCAACGCATTAGCTTTTGTCTCCTGTCCCAATCACGATGGCTCTAGGGACAAGCTCCCTGAAGACCATGTGTATGAGTGGGGGTTCGAAGAACTTAAAGAAGAATTAAAGAAGAATTTCACTATTGAAAGTGTTACAGGAACTTTTATACAGCTGCCAAATTTAAGAAAAGCTATGCGAAGGGGGACGTGTCAAAAGCATCCGTGGTCCCCTGAACAATTAGAACTGCTTGAGTCTAGATATGGTAGACAATTTCTACGTGTAGTTGCAGCTACTCCTTTTCCTGAGTACTCTAATAATTGTTCTTGGGTATTAAGGAAAAAGTAATGGTGGATTTCCTTGAAGAAGAACTAAGTCGTTACCTTTATTGGCAAACCGAACGAGAGAGTATTAGGATCAAAAAAGAAGAACAGGGGCTTCCTGCTCCATGGACTGATGATCCTATTTTGCGGGATTTTAAGTTTTGTCAAGTGTTTCGAGAGGACGATAGAACTACTAGGTGGTTTAGAGAGCATATTAGAGAGCCTCTAAGGCATCACCCGAGCGTACTTATGGCTACGGTTATCTTCAGATGGTTTAATTTCATTGACACAGGCAGAACTTTAATAAAGCATGACCTACACCTAAAGTGGGATAGAAAAAAGGCTATTGAAGAAATCACCAAACAAGATAAATGGATTACGGGCTCTTATATTATCAAAACGCCTAATGGTATGGATAAGGTTACGGGCGTGGCTGAATGTGTTTCCCATATGTGGAAGGACAGGCTATCTATCGTCAATAAAATCATCACTCAAAATATGAATCTAGAGGAAACATGGCGATTGCTTAAAGACTATCCGTACATGGGACCTTTCATGGCTTATGAGGTGGTGACGGATTTAAGACACACATACTTATTAGAGAATGCCAATGATATATTAACATGGGCTAATGCTGGTCCAGGAGCAATGAGAGGACTGAACAGGCTCACAGGCAGAGAGTTAGGGTTCTCTAAGCGCAGTCATGATTGGAATGGGGAGATGAATACTCTATTCTCAAAAGTGACTGAAGCCGGACTAAATGAAGATATCAGAGACTTGCGTAGATACCTACGGACTGATAAAGCTCCACATGCCCCCCTACACAGAAGCACCATGAAGTATGAGATGCGTGAAATAGAGGGAGGACTTTGTGAGTTTGATAAATACTCTAGGATGGTTAAGGGAGAAGGAAGAACACGTTCTGTATTTAAACAAAGTAAGCATCCTCTAGTGGAAGGGTTATTCGATCCTGCCTATGGTAGAAACCCCCATGAAAGTAATTAATGCACGAAATGTAAATGATGCTCTACTATTAGGGCTCGATTTATTTCAATTCAAGGGCAACTACCGAGTACAAGAAAGCCGCAATGGAACAACCTACGAAGCATTAGAACCTGTAACAACGGTGTATAAAACTCCTTTGGAGAGAGTGTGCTTAATAAAACAACGAGACGCTAATCCCTTCTTCCATTTTATAGAAAGTCTTTGGATGTTAGCGGGCCGTAATGATTTAAAACCATTAACCCAGTTGGTTAAAACCATGGAGGATTTTTCAGATGATGGAGAAACTTTATGGGGGGCTTACGGTTGGCGGTGGAGTAGTTATTTCTCAAGAGACCAACTAAACATAATCATAAAGATATTAAAAGAAAACCCTGAGGATAGACGAGCTGTTCTACAAATGTGGGATCCAGTGCAAGACCTAAATAGGAAAGGGAAAGATGTTCCTTGCAACACGAACATTTACTTCAAGGTACGAGACAACAAGCTAAATATGACTGTTTGCAACAGGTCTAACGATATGTTGTGGGGAGCTTATGGCGCTAACGTTGTCCATATGTCAATACTACAAGAATATATGGCCTCCGCAATAGGCACTGAGGTAGGAGTGTATAGGCAAGTCAGTGACAGCTTTCATGTCTATTTAAACGATGTCTGGGATAAAGTTAAAGACATAAAGATTGATCCCCATTCCTTCAGGATGTTAAAAAATCCATACGATACGTTTGAAACCCCCTATGAGCATTTAAATTTGTTTACCAATCCTGATCTTTTGAGATGGGAATTAGACAGATTTTTTAATATAAGTAGATGGTTATCTGGAGGCACACTTCACCCCAATTATTTTGCCTTCACACAGGGGTGGGAAAATCCAGCACTAAAAAATATAGCGGTGCCGATGATGGGAGCCTACGCTTATTATAAAGAAAAAGATTTCAGTAATTCATACAGGATGCTTGATTTAATTAAGGCAATAGATTGGAAAACGGCTTGTCTTGATTGGATCCGTAAAAGGGAAAAGTCATTGAAAGGAGAAAATCATGGTCACTAACTGGGAAAACATAAAAGGAATCGCTCAAAAAGACCTAGAGGCGCTTAGTCGAGCTCAATCGTCTTATGGTGATTCTTGGAGGCGTCGTGGAGGTGTTGGAGCCTTTATGATGTTAGCACGTAAGTTCGATAGAATCGAACATCAATCTGAGAAACATAATTGGAATGTGTTTGAAGCTGGTGAAGTCTATAAAGGTGAAGCTGGTCTACTCGATGATATCAGAGACTTACGTAGATACCTGCTATTGGTGGAGGATTATATCTTAACCAATACGATAGAAATCGAAGATGAACTATCTGACACAGAAGAGGAGGATTAACATGGGTTGGTGGAAAAAATTTACAAACTTCTTTAGCAAAGACAAAAGCGTTCCGAAAACAGAGGTTGATGAGGTAACGTATGTCAAAAGCAAGGAAAAAATTCTTGAAGAAGAAATGGAGAAAGCAACGCTCTCCTTGAAACGTTTTGACGATGCCGTTGATCGTAGGGTAGTAAGCACGAGTCCTAAATTGAAAGTGCCTAAGGAGCCTGCAACTCCCCCCAAACGCGCTAGAGATAAGGGAAGGTTTGTGGCAGACGATAAATCCACCCCTCACATAAATGAGGCATGGGTTGAAGGGAAAGCTCCTGCTAAAAAGAAGGCTACGAAAAAACCAAAAAGTAAAAGTAAAAGTAAAAGCCCAAAAAAGGAAAAGCCGAAATATAGACGCGCAAAAAACAAAAGGAAAAGATGATCCTACAAAATACTTTATTTGCTCCCCAAAGTTCTTGGTCTGTACCTGACGTTTTTCCTCAGTTTTCTGAGACGGAAACTGTAGCCATAGACTTGGAGACTTATGACCCTCATCTCACGACTTGTGGTCCAGGATGGGCTACAAGTCGTGGTCATGTCGTTGGCGTAGGAGTAGCAACAAAACACTGGACGGGTTATTTTCCTATTCGTCATGAAGGGGGAGGTAACTTAGATGAAGGCATCGTCTTACGTTGGCTAACTAATCTACTTAACTCTACAAAACGAGACGTCATATTCCATAACGCACTCTATGACGTAGGATGGTTACGGAGAGAGGGGATTACTGTCAAGGGCAGAATACTCGATACCATCGTTGCTGCTCCTTTAATCAATGAAAATAGGTACTCTTATTCCCTTGATAATTTAGGGCTTGTCTATTGCGATGAAAAGAAGGATGAATCTTTATTACAAGATGCAGCTTTGGCTTTTGGTATTAATCCAAAGTCTGAAATGTATAAGCTTCACGCCAAATATGTTGGACCTTATGGTGAGCAAGATGCAGCACTAACGCTAAAGCTATGGGATAAACTGAGGCTAGAGATAGCGGACCAAGGTCTAGAAAAAATACTTGAGATGGAGTCTGAGTTAATACCTCTCCTATTAGAGATGCGATGGAGAGGGGTTAGAGTAGATGAAGAAAAAGCAGAGGTGGTTAGTAAACAATTATCCACGGAAGAACAAAAAATACAGGTGGAGATAAAGCGTAAGTATGGCAGTGATGTGAATCTATGGGCTAACGCTTCTCTGCAAAAGATTTTTGAGAAGAATAGTCTATGGTTCCCAAGGACCGAGAAAGGTATGGCCAGTTTTCAAAAGGACTGGCTGGAGCGACATGAGCATGAGCTACCTCAGTTAATTGTGCGGGCAAGAAAACTTAATAAAGCCAGAACTACGTTCATTGATAAAATGATAATGAACCATACTTTTAATGGTAGAATTCACGCTGAAGCTCACCCCATGCGTAATGATCGGGGAGGAACAGTTAGTGGTCGATTTAGTTATAGCAATCCTAATCTACAGCAAGTCCCTGCGCGTGATCCAGAGATAGGTAATCTAATTCGATCCTTATTTATTCCAGAGGAGGGTTGCCAGTGGGGAGTGTTCGATTACTCTCAGCAAGAACCTAGGCTCACAGTTCATTACGCTCATCAAATGAACCTTACTGGATCAAAAGAAGCAGTAGCTCTCTACACTGAGGACTCAGCAGACTTTCATCAAATAGTTGCAGATATGGCAAATATCCCACGCAAACAGGCCAAAACAATTAACTTAGGATTAAGTTATGGAATGGGTAAGGAAAAACTAATTAAGGAATTAGGGCTAGAGGAGAATCAAGCAGAAAAACTATTTGAACAATACCATGCCAAAGTTCCTTTTATTCGAGCTCTACAAGATCAGTGCGCACGAGTAGCTATGGAGCGTGGTTACATTAGAACATTTGCAGGTAGGCGGTGTCGTTTTAATCTATGGGAGAGTAGATACGAAAGGTCGCCCCCTTTACCATTAAAAGAGGCGAAAGAAAAATATGGAGAGGATCTTAAAAGATCATACACTTACAAAGCACTCAATCGTCTGATACAAGGGTCAGCAGCTGATATGACCAAATTAGCGATGATAGATTTATGGAAGGAGGGAATAGTCCCTCATTTACAGGTTCATGATGAAGTTGATATTTCAATAGAAAGTACTGAACAAGCGAACACGGTAAAAAGAGTAATGGAGAACTGTGTCAAACTTGCCATCCCCCTATTGGTGGATCAAGAACTAGGAGCGTCTTGGGGCGAAATAAAGGAAGTAAAGACATGAAAGGAATTTCTCAGCAAAAAGCAAAAGAAAACTCCATTCGGTATAGAGCTATGTACAGTCAATGGAGTAACTCAGACACCACGCTGGAGCAACTCGGGAAAGAATACGATGTTACCAAGCAACGCATGTGGCAAATAATCACACGTTGCAAATTGGGTAACGGTGATTATTACTATGGAGTACAAATTGCCCGTAATAAATGGTCGGAGTTCAAAGAGCTCTACTCGGATATTAACCAGACACAAAGAGCGTTTAATGAATGGTTAGGTGAGAATGAGATCAAATTAATCTCAAGCAACCAAAAAACAGCTCCGCACACAGGATGGGACTGGTAAGCTATAAAAATCCAGATTTTTCAAGAAACATGCTTTACCAGACGCCGCAGGTTAAACGATCAAGAAGCGGGTAAGGGTAAGGGTTCGGATTTATATAAAACCCCGGAGACGCTTAGAGATTAGCTTATACGGGATTTGCTCTATTTTAAACAAAGGTTTCGTTATTTACTGCTTTACTTTGCTTTTTTTCTCCTTTACCCTATATATATGTCTAAAATTGACTATATTTGCAAAGAATGCGGCGAAAAGTTTCAAGGACGTAAAAGAAAGTTTTGTAATTCTCGATGTGCTCAAAACCATAAACAAAATACTTACAAAACGTTTAGCAAACTTGACGTTACCTCTGGCCTACAAGATGAAGAATTGGGAGGAGACTGGCTCCCTGGGTCATGTAACCTACCAACACAAGTGTTGGAGCTCCTAGAGACAAATTTCGATCTTCTATTAAATGGAAGTGTTCTATTTAACTACCAAGAAAATGCACAGATCAATCAAATATTGCAAGACCTGCCTGCACCAAAATATGAAGATGGCTCCTCCTACGTTTCAGAAATCTCCAAAGAATATTCAATTCACCAAAGAGCACTCGAAAAACTATTGGTTGGCTTCGAGTGGGAAATGAGGAATAGGAACAGGAGTGCGAGCAGGAAAAAGATTGAAGAATTAAGAAATGGCGAAAGAAAAAAATCTGTGGTTACTGTTGAGGGAGAATCTACCCAAGATACACCTCCAAAGGATTGAAACGGGAATGACCGGTGCAGGAATCCCTGATGTTAACGGGTGCGGTAAGGGCAAAGAATTCTGGATAGAACTAAAAGAAATACACTCAGGAAATAAACTGACTCTACGCCCCATGCAAATCTCATGGTTAGCTAAACGAGCCTCACACGGTGGACAAGTATTTGTAATGGCCAGAAAAAACAATGAGATTAAACTATTCCATATAGACAGTCTCACAGGGATAAAAGATCTTGTCAAAGGTGGCTACAGCTCTAATTCTCTTTTAACCTTAACAATTCCCTACGACTGGGAAGCTCTGGCTACTGCTTTACTTTCGTAAGTTTGAACCCTATAATGGCCGTAGTAGTAATTTTACTACGATAGAAAGGAGAACTAGATGTCACACGAAGTTGAAACAATGGCTTGGGCTGGAGAAAAACCTTGGCATGGACTAGGTGTCGAAGTTGATCCCAACCTAACACCATTGGAAATGCAGGAGGCGGCTAAGTTAAATTGGACTGTTAGTAAACGTCCAAGCTATACCTTAGACGCGCCTGAGTGGAGCGAAGATGTAGGTATTATCCAAGCGGAGAATACTTTCCACATCGTTCGTGATTCTGATAACCGAATACTGAGCCACTGCGGTAGGGACTATATACCTATTCAAAATGAGGACGTATTCAAATTCTTTAAACGTTTTACCGAAGCAGGCCATATGACTATGGAAACTGCAGGTAGTTTAAAGGATGGTGGAGAAATTTGGGGGCTAGCTAAAATCGCGGAAGATTTCGAGTTAGCCGGTGGCGACCAAATTAAAGGTTATCTTTTAATTGACCAGCCGCACATTGTTGGTAGGTCTATGACCATAAAACTAACGCCTATACGGGTAGTGTGCAACAACACATTGACAATGGCTCTACGACAAGACGGAACAGCATCTTTCCGGATGCCTCACGTTAGAGAGTTTGGTGACGAAGTTATTGAAGCTGCAGAAGAAGCCTTAGGTCTATCTGCAGAACAAATGACAAAGTTTAAAGAAGCGGCAACGCTGCTTTCTAATAAGAAAGCCAAACACTCCGAAGTGCTCGATTACGTAGGTGAAATATACCAGCCTATAATGATCGCCGAGTACCGTAACGAGCAGCGCCTACGTGAAGAAGGTAAGGCTATTGGTATACAAGAGCCTTTGAAGGATAAGCTGAATAAGTTTCCTTCGTTAGTAGTGGACGCTATGGAGCGCAGTCCCGGAGCAAACTTAAAATCTGCTAAAGGCACGTGGTGGGGAGCATTGAACGCAGTTACTTACGTAGAAGACCATCTGCGTGAGTCACAAAACGAAGGCAATGCTCTACATAGTTCATGGTTCGGTGCAGCAGCTAATCGTAAGAGCAAAGCATTAGAGCTTGCTCTAAAGAGAGCCGCTTAATGGAAAACCCCAAAGTATACAAAATAGACGCAGCCGTCTTGGGTATGATTTGGGGGGCACTCCACGAGTCAGCTAATGAGGAGCTGGCTCGTGTTGTGTCTGACATGATGATTGCACAGGGATGTCAAGAACTAACAGGGGTGGATGATCCAGAGCTAATTATACTGTTCTGGAAAAACTACCTAGAGGAAAACGACATAGTTACCTTTACGGATATAAAGGAGGTCCATTAATGGAATTACCCAAAATCGAAAAAGGGATACCTTTTCCTACTGATATACGCGGGGGGATGAGATACCCCATCTTCTCAGAAATGGATGTAGGCGACTCGCTCTTTTTTCCATTAGAAGAAGGAGACAACGCTACCCGTATGAAAAATCGGTTATCACAGGCCACTCGGACTTATGGTAAAAAGCAAGAACCAGAACAACATTTTTTAATCCGCTATCGGTTAGAGAATGAAGTGTCAGGTGTCCGAGTTTGGCGAAGAGATTAATGGAGGAGACTGGTCATGAGTGGTAAAATACTAGACAAAGACCTCTATATCGAAAACCTGGAGGGGTATGTAACTCGATTCTCAGAGTATGAGAAAATTCTCGAAAAATTAGTGACACATGTAGAGAAATATGTACCTCAACACTGTGATTTATGCAAAGGAGAATGTAGGGATCAGGGAAGAAAGCACCTATGGGAAACTGTGAATGAAGCAAAAGGAATGATTTATGGTCCCACCCGTAGTTACGTATACCAAGGCTGAACCGTTTCGGGGTACTGCTTTACTTTCGGTTTACTCTTAGGTATATTAAAGGTTCGCTCTACCACAAGGTAGATTTTTTTAAAGTAAGAAAGGAGAAAGTTATGACGAATAAAGTTGTAACGCTATCTGCTGAGGAAAATGCAGCAAAACTGGGGAGCACGTCCACAGGGACGGCTGTACCAAAGCCTACGAAAACGGGCAAAAGTGCAGTCAGAACTGTGTACAAGTTCAGCGGTAAAGCACCCGAGTGTTCGACAGCGCAAATGAAAGCGCTGATCACCACTGTGATGGAAGCCAATGAGGATGAACTCTCACAGGAAGCTTTCACATCACAGGACTTGGTTGCTTTGGCTGTTAAGAAAGGCACTTTGTCAACGCGGCAAGACCCGCTAAGAATCTTTAGGTTCTATGCGAAAAGGCTGACTGAGGAAGGGTACTTTTCCAAGGCTTGATGACAGAATTGAGCGCCCTTGAGCATATAAACTCGCACTGATTGCTTCTAAGATGTACTAGCTCCCGAAACCACGCTTGCTAGTGGATGCAATCAGTAAGTCTCAAGGGCGCTCTCTTTCTAAACAACATTAGTTAAGAGAGGCTTTACAATGAATGACCAACCAACAGAGGAACTTCACCCTCTACAAACGCTTAACACACCTGACCTATGGCACCTGGGCTTACAATATGAAAGTCAGCCTCACATTAAAAAGGCATTACTCGACTGTTCCGCCCTAGCCCAAACTCTACACATGGAACTGCTCGCAGTTCTAGACCTTCCTTGGCAACCTCCCGTTATACCGGACCCCAGCACAGGGAATAACGCCAAAGAAGCCCTGACTTGGTTGAAAGAACAGAGTGAACAGAGGAGGGAGAAATAATGGCTGCTAACAGAAAAGTACTTGAAAAAAACTTTGATGAACCCGCAACCTTTCGACAATGCAAAGCGTTTGCGTATGCCTGTCAAGAACAAGAACAATCAAGAACAGGAATAAAGGATTCAAAGGTCTATCAAGAAGCCTTCGAAAAAATGCGCAAAGAACAAAAAGAAGGAAAGCTTACAAAAGGCGAATGCAGTGCTTTGATTGATCAAGCAAAAAACGGAACTGAAAAACAACCAATACCTGAGAAATACTTCAAATTCTCAACTCGAATGGTGGACGTTCCTTTTCTCGAGACCTTTATTGACGGAGGTGATTGGTTAACAAAGGAAGAGGTAAGTGAGCTCTGCGATATACCGCTTTCAAAAATGTACAGGTTAATACGTTGTAAGCAGTTTCCGCCCTCCCATCCTCGAGCGAGAAAACCCCTACAACGGGGGAGGTCACTCAGGCAGTGGAAAATAGAGGAGGTGGAAGAATGGCTTAAAAATAAAGACAATGATAAGTTTTCAAGAACCAAGCCACCGAAAAAACCCAAGCCACCGAGTAAAATTGAATCTATTGCCCAATCCATCACTATTGAGGATGATATTCCTATCTCCCCACTACGACCGGTAGATCAACTCTACACGGGTTTATTCATGGATTTAAAAGTGAATCAAAGCTTCTTTGTACCGAGCCTCCCTCCACATGAAAATCGACCCCGTTACGTAGGCTTGAGTAGTTTCAAAAAAGCATACCCCAGACGTAAAATAGTTCAAAGATTTAAAGTGGAAAATGGGGTAAAGGGCCATAGATATTGGAGAACAAAGTAAATAGAAAGGAGAAAGTTATGCCAAATCATTGTTCCAATAGGATCACCATCCGGTGTGATATCTCACTCAAGAAAGACCTTGAGGTATTGATTGATAGCCTTAGAAACGAAGAAGAAGACACCGTATTCGATTTTAATGCCATCATTCCAATTCCTCCTGAATTTAACACACCACTCTCGGAAACAGACCGCATTCAACTTGATGAAATAACCCAAGCTCGTTTAATAAAATACCATGGCGCTGAAAATTGGAAGAAATGGTCTATCAAGAACTGGGGAACCAAGTGGAATGCCTACGAGGACCAGATCCTAGAACAAGGGGTAAGGAGCAAATATCCAAAGGACGGGGATGTTGATGCTTACGTCATTTATACGTTCAGCACAGCGTGGGAACCCCCTGTTCCTGTAATCATCAAATTACGAAATGAGTGCCCTGACTTTCATATTAGTGCATTTTATGATAAGCCAGAAACTGAAGTGGCTGGGTACTACTAGTGGGTTACTGCTTTACTTTCGTATTTTTCGTAACTATACTATTTATAGTAATACGGAAAAACGACGGAGTGACGGCGAGTTAAGTCCTGATGAGGTTTTTATAGTTTTACCCTCATTAGGCGTTATAGGAGAGGTTCCCTAGAAGCAATAGAGCTGGGACGGGGATTAAAGGAATATCCCAAATCAACGCCTCTCCTATTTTTTTAACTAACTGAGAAAGGAGAAAGAAGATGGCAGATCAAGAAAAAGCACTGGAAGCTTTAGTAAAAACACTGGACTCTTTTATAAGTTGTCAAAAAATCCTCCACGAGTTTATGAACACTCAAGGGCAAATTAATGATCACTTATTTAATCGCCTAAGAGTATTAGAAAATGAGAAAAATGCACTAAAAACGAGTTCTTCATTCCGTCAAGTTCATGCAGTCCTCGATGCGGCTTTACCCACAAAAACAGCCGATGATGCTGACTCTACTCGAGATTAAGGACCAAACACGACCGCACCTCAGTGAGCTATGCGGTGGTCTCAATCTATCAATCCCCCAAATACTGGAAGCCTATGACTGGGTGTGTGACGTTATTTACGACTACCACCGAGTCTATGAGCCCTACCACTCTATCAAAAAAGGGGATGTGAAGTACTTTTTTGAAATATGGTGTAGTTACCATTACACCAAAGGAGAAAGTGATGATCAACAAGCAGCTATGTTTCATTATAGGGACGCCATTTAATACGGTAAATTTTGCCTATATGACGATAGAACCAATAACAAAAAAGTGGAGAAAAGAATTTGATCCAATAAAAGCGTTCCAAACTATTGTCGAACGAAAGTACCTCAATAGCGACCTTGACCTTGATCTTTGTACAGTTCACGAGATAGATGATTACTCCTTAATCGCTATTGTTGGTATTTGGAACGAAGGGGGACATATACGATGGGAAAATCTGGAGGAGTCTCCCTACTTCCCCCCCGATAGATTGTCCAGAGTAACTTTTATTCCACCTAATTGGCGGATTCTAGAAAATTGGAGTATGAACGATGAGTGACAATAAAGCAAAGCTGCTAAAACTATCTGTGGAGGGCTATTTCAGCCCCATAGAAATTGCTTCCATTGAAGGTGGAAGAGCAATGGTGTTCTTAGAGATAGAAGATGACGGCACCTATTCACGAGAATTTGACGTAGATAAGAATTGCCTTACTGAAGTCAAATAAGGAGGAAATCTCATGCCACGGATTGAACTAGTCTACTATGAGGTTGAAGAAGCAATCCTCGATCTCTTGAAAAAGAAACATGGCTGGAAAATACACTCAGACCAGATCCTATGCGGTATGGACGCGGAAACTGTAGAAGTTAAGGAGTATGTCTACAAGAAAAATAAAGAAGGAAGGAAAGTTGTAGACCCCATAAAGACCGAAAAGAACACGCATAGGGAAACCCTGTTCTTTAATGGGCATTCAACAATGTCTTTCTTTGTTCAAGACAAGGAATAAGGTGAAAGGACATGGATAAACATCAACCTGATTGTCGTTTGAAGAACTATCGCTACGAAGACGAAAATGAATTCGGCGACGAGAACACAAAACGATGGCATAAGATGGACGACCAAGACGGGAGGACACACTATCTAGACATCTGCCCCTACGTACATCTGACGCCAAAGGACACTAAAGCCTTCACCGAAATAGCCATCAGACTAGGGCGAGTACCAACCAGACGATACAATAATGGGGTAAACTTCGATAGCGAGAGTATCGCAGCTCTTTTGAAGAGTTTAGAACAAATGAGAGAAGTGGATGTTTGACTGGTTTAAGAAGACTAAAGAAGAAAGTGAAATCGAAGATGAGTGTCAAGAATTATCGTCCAGGGCAACCCCTCCCGTTACACCAGAAGAAGCATTTCAAACATGGGTAACAAAAACACCTCCCGTCCCAAAAGAATTCGAAGATCGCAAAAAATACCCCACCTAGCTCTACCCGCTGCTAGTATTCCCCTTTACTCTACCTTATACTATATATAACGGTTAGCTATACATTGACCGAAGGCCGTAGAAAGGAGAAAGGGGAAAAAATATATGTCAAACGAATCCATTAAATGGCAACAGGTAGCACCAGGAGTGGAAGTCTACGTAGGCCAATTAGACTGGCGGGCAGTGGGGGATTTCGACCCCTACTGCTGCGAACGCGATCCGGGCGGTCCCGGCGGAGGGGCATCCAACGAAGGCATTCCCATTGACGTCTTTACCCACCAAGACTCACACTACGACTACGTATGGATAAACGCAATAGATGAGCCACAACGGACACTTGCGGTTGGTCCAGGCACGGATACCCTCATTAGGTACAAAGTTACAAGAAGCCCCGAGGAACTCAAAGCGCGTCGAAAAGCCGCAAAGCAGAAGTTACTGAAAAAACTCGCCGAAATGACTAATAGCGAAACTTGAGCATCGGCAAGCTATGCCCGATGCGCCTAGTCGAAGGTATATGCGATGAGAGTAGCGCCACACCACGATTCGCCTACTGACAAATCGACAAGCGAAGGGTGGAAGACAGTTAGCCACGGTCTAGTTACGGACAATGAGTGCAATACTCTACTTCACAACAAAAGAGGTAATAGAATGAATTATATTCTTACTCACAACTTAATTGATGAACGCGAAGCAAAAACAAGAACACACGAGCAAGAAAAAATGTACCCGCACTACTTTGAGTTGCTGGATGATGATAATGAACTATATTTCATGGGATACTCCGCATGTGATAGTTCGTTTGCCCCTCTTGATGATGTAGGGGAATCATACGGATGCACAACAATTCGGTATAGGGGAGCCAATGGAAAAATGGAGACGCTATAGGTCGCCCTTACCATTCTAGAAAGGAGAAAGGAATGGAAAATAGATTGTTTAAAGTATATTTTTGTTATCGCCCAGATATAATACATACAAAACTCACAAAAGGTTTTGGACTCTCTCCAAAAGAGTTTGTATGTATTACTACAGCAGACCGTATTGCAAAAATAAGTGAACATTATTCCGAGTTGTGGGGATTGATAATAGACCCTTGCCATACTAATGATAAAAATGAGTATTACTCAGCAGAAGAATTGACTGAAAGTAAAATACTACAAGAATGGGAAGGGTTTGACGTTGACGCATTGTTAGTGTGTGTGAAAACAGGAGAGAAGTTTTGGTATAGAACAACACGAGACCAAAACGGTGTTGACGGATATCAACTTGAACCGATATCAGGTAATCACAACGCTTACATCAAGAAACAAAATGAAAGACTAGAAAGGAGAAAGGCTCATGCAGACGATTAGATTCACAGTGACCGGACGCGGGAAGTTCCCAGCAGATATGCTGCGACGCGATGCCTGTTTCCCCTGTCACCCCGAAGATGTGCAGGCAATCGAAGACGGGCTTCGTTTAGAAGACGGCTACCTTGTCACTCGTTCAGTTACCCTAGTACACGAAGACCCTGGGGGCCGCTGGCATCCAACCGAAGGCCGATGGTCGAGTTTCGAATGGACAGTAACTAACATCGAGCGATTCCCTTGGAAGACGGAGCAACGATATGTCGGATGAATTCACAACATGGACAAAAACAGGAACCTCTCTAGTAGAAATCTCCGTGGGCGATAACCCCGCCCCTGTAGACGACGGAGAGGGACACGACATAGGTTGGTACTCTGAGCTATGTCAAAACAAATCCTACGTAGTTAAAGTTGATTATCAGGCAGACGGAACCTGGAACTACGTGCATTTTGACTACGGCGGTGGGACCGGGTTCAGCCTAAGAATGCCAATGTTTACAAAGGAAGAATCATGAACGAAAATCTAGACACCGCTGATTGGGAAAAATGTAGCCACTGCAAAAAGAAAATAATCCCCGTACAAGAGGTGAGTGACATAGCTCTTAAAAAACTAAGAAACAGCGGAAAGTTCTGTCCCTCTGCTTGCTTTCTTGATGAACTCTTAGGCCCTATCTTTTTCCCCACCCGTCGAGGAGGCTCGTAGGCTCGCCTTATGCCTATAATTGGGGGTAATTCGCAAAAATGTACCTTATAATATACCCCTAGGGCGCGGCCCTCGACCGAAAGAAAGTAGAAAGGAGAAAACTATGACACATCAGGAACTGATAGAGCGGTTACAAAAATACCCAGAACATATCTTAAACAAGCCGGTATTGATCAGAGGCTGGAATGAGAAGAGGGAGTATACCGAATCCCCCGCCGTTATATATGAAGACATAGCCACCGGTACAATTTGTGTTGGACTGTATCTAGAACAGGAGTAAAACTATGAAAGGGTTGAATACATCAGTGAATGAAAAAATCGCGAACTACTTGATGGATGACAATAATTTTAAGAAAAAAATGGCTGAGTACAAACGCTCCGATACCAAGCTGGACTTCTGGCACTGGATGGAGGAAGAAGGATCAAAGTGGATTGGAACAGTGCTCTACCAACGAAGCAAAGAGGCACTGAATAATTGGTACATCGGAGAGCACCTTTGGGAATGCGAATTTGATGAACATCATAAAGAGCCCATCACCTACCGCCTCTTTCCACGGATCAACCGAAAAATGGGAAGATACCTAGACCCAAACCCACTGATCTGTTTTGTGAATGTGTACGAGATCCACGTGAATGCCGGTTACGGAGGCCCGGAAGAAGGTGGATGGCATTACAACATAGGGTACTTTAGCAAATGCTTCATCTCATTGAGCATTTTGGCAACTCTACGACTGATTTCTTGGGAAAAAGCACAGAAACTAGTGAAACGAAGTCGGTGGTGGAAAAAACGATACGCCGCCGATAAGCGGCTAGGAGAAAAACACTACGTGGCAACCGATTACGGCGAACGCCGCCAGGTCATAGCATTTATCCAGGAGCACCCTGGACAAGACTACCCCACTCACAAACCTTACTACTGCTGATATGAAAACTAGAGCAGACACCCCCACAGTAATTAGACATTTCGCTACTGACCAGGAGATAGGGTTAGTTATCAGCGTCGGAGGGAATGGAGCTTTTGGAGCCGAATTCCAAATTTATGCACGATCCATCTATGATCCAGATAAGCACTATCCAGAGGTAGAATGGAACACAATAGGACGTTTTAAATCTACCTCAGGGCAGTACTCGGATGAGAGGGACGCCATTGCTAAATTCGATAAATGGGTAAAAGACGCCAAAGCGCGTCAAGAAGCTGCAAGAAAGGAGTTCCTGGAAAGTTGGAGACGATATGTGTGGAGAGTTGGACACGATGGTCCAGTCTACTAGAAAGGAGAAAACTATTAAATACAAAAAATTTACAATCGATCTCAACGGTCCTGAGGGCAATGCATATTTCCTGATTGGAATCGCAAGAAACTTGGCTAAACAACTAGGCCAAGATGCGGACAGAGTTACCAACGAGATGCAGCAAGGGGACTACGACCACCTCCTGACCGTGTTTAAAGGACACTTCGGCGAGCATGTTGATTTGATAGAAAGGAGAAAGGAATATGATGACACTTAACGAACTGCTGAAAGCAGCCTACACTCGACCTTCTGACGAAGAACCAAAGTCGAAGGAACCCGTAGAAATGAACCGCAAGCAAAAAAGAACACAAGCGGCACTCGCTCAACGAGCTCGCAGAGGCCAACGCGTCCGAAGAGTGAAAGGAATGTAAGGAGTCTACGAATATGGCCCTTTCCCCCCGCTGCGCTACTGGCGCTTCGGGGGGTTTTTTACGTCTAGGGGTCGAAAAGTGCTTGGCGTTTCGCAAAAATGTACCCTATACTATAGGGGCTAGCGCGGCTAGCGATTTTAAAACTAGTAGAAAGGAAGAAAGGAATGAAACACTATACTCAATTAATAAATACCGAATTGGTTGCTCGACTTATGAGAGAAACAGCTAAAGAATGCGGTATGACTCGACTATCTAGTTCGGCCGATAGAGTTTGGATGGGCGAATTTAGGCGGGTGGACCCTACGGGGGAAAAGCGTAGAGATTCGTTTAGGCGACTAACTAGACGCTACGACGTAGTTACCGATAACTTTTTAGAGTTGTTGGATTGTAAGGTAAAGGCCGAAAGATTTACTTTAGCGGATTGTAACGTAAAGGTGAAACTGGCGTTAGGAATACCCCGAGAGAGGGAATACGATAACGCGGTATATAATGATCCTAAGTACCTAGAAGCTTGTGAAAAAGCTACCAAAATCTACGAAAAGATCGCTAGTACGTACTTAGAAAGACGTCCTCACCTGAAAAAATATAACCCCGACTACTTTAAGATTACCTCGGATCATCACGACCCTGATTTTGTATTAGAATGGAAGGCTGATTTGCATCCGAATCTGAGCCCACTGCATATTTCTGAGTGGGAGAGTCTTGTCGAGGAAGAGCGTAAAGAAATACAAGACGCTCAAGATGAGTTAGGAAGAATGTATTACTCGATTCAACCAAAAGTTCCCCACTGTAAATATAGCTACGTGACCGATGACGGTAAGAATACTATCGGGGATACCTACGTTCGATTAACTGCTAGAATCAAAGACTAGAAAGGAGAAAGGAATGACAACAATAGCTAAAAAAGATATATTCAGCGAATGGGAAACAGACGTCTTTGACGACAAACCAGACCCCGAACTCACTAGAGTATTAGCAATACTGGAGCCTATATTGAGTCATCTAGACGATGATGCAAAGATAGGATATCACTTTGGAGAGAATAACGGACACGATGAAAAACATTTTGAAGAATTCATGAAAGATTTACCACTTGATGCGAAATGGCACACTCTCTACGATAGTTGCAACTTTCCCATCACTGACGGGGGCTCTTACAGTATTATCGATGTGGCTCATGCGCCTAGTCGAGACTTCTATTACTTAAGTGTGTCTCTAGGTGGTTCACCATTGGCTAGTGCTCTTACTGAATATTACAAAGTTCCTGTAAAGGGTAAATGGGCGTGGTCAGCTTGAGTCGGGGGTTTTTCCTATCGCCATACGCTGGTATAAAATCGACTTTTTCTACCTTATACTATACGGGCTAGCGCGGCTAGCGAAAAACTATAGAAAGAAAGGAGAAAGGAATGAAAGAGCACCTAGAAACACGTTTCAAAGATTTGGATGAAAGGCTCGATAGGCTCAGAAAGGAGAGAGGAAAAAACGATCACCCATTTGAACTGAACGGACTAGACCCAGAATATGAGGGACGGTTCGGAGAAAGCACCTATAAGGTAGTGTGCACCGATATGAGCGAACGGTTTATTAAAGCGTTAGCTGAAGCTCACGACTCAATCACTACGTATGGGAAAGCAGGGGTAGAGGAAGACACCTCCGAACTGCACGACCTAGATTATTT
>VTLG01012792.1_pt1 | contig 45943 bp, 63 predicted proteins | sample 4694571 | NCBI WGS metagenome assembly VTLG01 (sample SAMN12604809, study PRJNA352737) | marine metagenome | biome: ENVO:00000447; feature: ENVO:00000209|ENVO:00000569|ENVO:01000036; material: ENVO:00002151; isolation source: viral sequences binned using virsorter ...
GTACTGTGTATTCCCACTCATCTGGTAGACCGTCTACCTGAATAACATTGCCTTGCCATATAAAAATATCAATTTCATGTACTCTATCTACTACTATCTCATGCTTATCTACACAGATAGTTCTATTTCTATATTCACTCATCTTCAAAACATACCTCCAGTTCATGCTCAAACGCTTCAACAGCCCCATCGTCGTTGCTCAAAGAATAAACTTCGCCGCAGATTCTGTCGATAGTGTATAAACCGCTTGACAGATCGCCGTCAGGATCGGTAAACCATACTTTATCACCTTCACTCATCTTCAAGATACTCCACATAATCTCCCCACTCTAGTCCAAACATTTCAATTAGGTCATCTTCAGTAACTGTCATCTTAAATCCCCTTGTAGTCTAATACGCCATAAGTTTCATCACCATCGTACACGGTATAGTCTAGTGACTCGTCCTCGATTAAGTCCTCAAGGTAGTCGTATACATCACAGTTCAACACCTTGCGTTCGCTTTTTTCAAACTCTAATTCAATTATTACTTTAGCCACGATTAACTCCTTACCACCAAGAATTATAAACTACTGTGTAACCTTGTTTGATTGCCGCACGAGCTTCTCTGATAAACTCACGGTCTTGCTCGGCATAGTAATCACCAGAGTCAGTACCAAAGAAGAATCCTACTGTCTCTGGTAGTGCTGACTCGTCAAGAGCTTCTTCCAGAGCATCCAAGTCACCAAGTGTCAACTCAACGTCAACACAATTAAACTCACCATCGTTGCCCTTCTCATGCCAGAGTTCTTCCATCCATCCTTGCAGGTTAGGATGCTTACGCCAATAGGCTAACTCCATGCTATCTTTGTAGTAAGTGTATCCATCTTCGTCTGTTGATGGTTGTCCCTTGCGGGCTGTTGCGTATTGATCTAGTCCCATTTTAATTCTCCTCGTTTGGTTGGTTGTCCTTTTATTATAACATCTATCGACCCAATGTCAAGAGGTGCTTTAATAAATTTTCAATTATTTCCTAATTCTTCCTAATAAATCTTTATCTTTGTCAACAGGTTCTTCTGTCTTATTCACAATCATTTGTTCATCTGGATAGTAGAAAACAAAATATGAATGTATAATCTTAGTGTTGGGACAGAACTCACCCATCTCGTATGTTGTTCGCCACACGTTAATTCTATATCGTTCAATTTTACCTTTTTCCCATAGAAATCCAGCACGAATCATTGATATATCTTTTAATGTACTTAACTTACATTGCTCCTCCAAAAAATCTTTAAGAATGTTATCTGGAATTTGTGGCTTAGACTTTGGCGGTTCAGCCAGCTTCGGTGGTTTGGTCATCGGTTTACTCTTGGTTCTCACGGATAGTACCTCCAATATAGTTTGCGATTTTTGCTTGGTATTCCTTGTCAGTTGAAGTCATTTCCCAGTCTGACAGGAATGTAAGCATCTCGTACTTGACATAAAACTCGTCCATCATATCCTGAATCATAGTGTCCTTCTCCATCTCGGCTAGAGGCTCGACACGATCCTTGTTGAGAGCAGATAACCAATCAGCTATCTCGCTGTTGCTGTGTTCCTCTACAAGCGTCATCATGTCACTGATGTCGTCCTGTTGCATGTGTTCGTGCATCTTCTTGAATACACCAAACTCACGAACATTGTAGTCGTAGTAGGTCTTAGGTGAACGTGCAATTAGCTCACGCTCGACGTAATCTGCAAAGTCAATGAAGTTACCGTCCTTGAACTGCTTGGTCTTGAGAAACGCTGACTTCAAGGCAACAACTTTTGGTACGTCGATACCACATTTTTCCAGACGACTCAATGCTCTCCTGATGTCGTTATTGGAGTAGTACACACGCTTGCCACCCTGTGGTTGCCAACGGCTGATCTCGATGTACACTATCTCGTCGCCATCAATACTTAGCTCGGCCTCATCGAAGTAGTCTTTGTCCGTCCAGCCAGAGTGGTTGCGGTCAAATACAAACGTCTTGACTGTGCTACCCGCTTTAGCGTAACTCTGGCGTACAACTTTTGGCAAGTCCTCCAAGTCTAGCAATACGTCCTCGTCGATCAAGCACTCTTTGATCTGCTCATCTGTCAGGATAACCATTGTCAGTCTGTTGAAGTCCTTAATGTACTCCTTGATACGACTCTGCATACGGTCTTTGTGACGGTAATACTGGATGTTATCACCCACTGGTACACGCTTGGATGTAGCCTTGTCGGTGCTACGCCAGCTACGCTGGAAGTAGGTGAACTCTTTGGTTGGTTCTGGGAGGTCGTACTGCTCAAGGTCTGCCTTGACATGCTTGCCAAGATTACCCTGACGTAAACGGTTTGCAAGAACAGCCTGTTTGAACGGAGAGTCCAACTCTGCAATTTGCTGACTCGCTTCGGTTGCTAATTTATCTTTTACTTGTTGGAACTTATCCTTGATGGCTTTCTTGGTCTTGTCATCCATAGCAAGGTTCTCACGGGCTGTGTCAAAGCTCAACTCGCCTAGATCGAACTTGAGATAACCATTTGTGTTAAACTCATCTAGCTCATCAGGAATCTTGTAGGCGATGTTACCCATGAGAGCATACATGTTGCCCCAACTAGCTGTCAAGCCAAAGTCATCTCCCTTGAACGCATACTCGTCACGGGTTTCCTCGATGGCACTTACAACGCTTTTGTCGTTGATGTTTGGTATAGTACCCTCCCAGAACCGGAATACGTTAGCCGCTTCTTCTGAGAACTCATGCACCTTGCCCCGTACAGAGAGAGTGACCTTCAGACCGTTCTCGCCACCCCAGCCACACTCTGATATAAGTGAAACCACTGGCTTGCGATCCTCGTCACGGTAACAGGTGTATGTACGACAAGTCCCGTCGAGATAACTTTCTACGGTAAAACTATCTGTCATAGAGTAGGGCGACAGACTACCGATACCAAAGCAACCAATAACCTCGTTACTGTCACGCTTGGTGCTGATGCCAATACCAGCAAAGATGTTACGCACCTCGTCGTCTGTGAGTCCAGTACCATAATCACGGATAGAGAAGTATGGTTCTAACTGCGTAGGTAGGTGAACGTCAAATGGAATGTGTGTAGTACCCGCCATAACCTGACTGTCATGTGCATTGCAAGATAGCTCACGAATAATCGCTCGCTCTTTGTGGGAGTACACCTTGTCAGCGAACATATCTACGATAAACGCAATGTCGCCAATAGCAAACTCAGATGTCTCGAAATCCCCGCATACTGCTACGTCTTGATCTTCTGTGTAAAGTTTCATATCCTAATCTCCTGTGGTTGGTTGGTTTTGCCCGTCGATTGGGCGATACTTCGATTATACCATAGTTATCGTCGAAGTCAAGTACAAACTTTAATCTTTTTCAAAAAAAAAACTGGCTTATCCAACTTACGCAACTCCACAAAGGGATGGTATATCATGTTGCTCGGTTATGGTTTTGGATCACACCGCCACTTGTGACCTCGCCAGTAATTTTGTAAAAAGTGGAAGGACAGGAGTTACATATTACCTGCAACTTTCAGGGCTAGTTATGGCTATTCCCTACTCGTACTACTTGCTCTCTGCTCATCCATTTGGACATTGCTCAAGCCCAGTATGCCTTGCTGTCACTAGCTTGCTCCAGCGTTTCGGCCACCTTCCTGTCGGTGAGAGCGACTCACTCGACGTATTCATTATACTATCTAAATCGGTATTGTCAAGTATAAACTTTATTTTTTTTTCTAAATTGTGAAAGTTTTATCCAGCTTACTCCAGAACTCTCTGTCAATATGCCTAGAAATCTCAAGGGACATATCTTCTATAGTCCATTCCTTAGCCATCTCAAACTTATCGAGATCATCAAAATCTTCTGTCTCTGGATTTTCTGAAATGGTTTCAAGGTTTTGCTTCATGGCGTATTTAATTTTTTCTTCTATCATTCTTCTTTCTCAACTAATAACTCAATCTCATTTTTTTGCAGTTGTTCAATATACCAAGCTGTTGCTTGTTCACGGGCATCTTCTTCTGACTCTGCATCAAAAGCACAGCCTGTTTCAATATACATGAAGTATGTCATTGTTTGCTTCCATTATAATATAGGTATCGTCAAAGTCAAGTAGTAATCTTTAATTTTTTTCAAAATTTTTCCCAAAATGTAATACGAAAAAGTAACCCATATACATCCCGTAAGATCAAATTGTAATGCGAACATGATTGCTACGAAGAATGTGTCAGTTCTACTCATCCACGACCTCTAAAAAACCCAGCAATCTTAGATAGAAAACCCTTTTCTTTTTGTGGTTTCTTTTTAGATGTCTTTTTGCACTTCCTCATTCTCTTAATTTCTCTATTGATGTCCTCCATTCCATCTCTGTTCTGCCAGAAGTTTAACGCCCTTCCGTATTGGCTGTCTGATAGATCATTGTCGTTCCAACTCAAGAATCACCTATGTCCTGCCGTAGTCGTCTTCATACCTTACTATGTCATCTTCTGAACACTCTCCAAACTGCATTTCTGCCACAACGCACACCTCATTAGTGTGGTTTTCTAGTCTGTGTTTAGAATTTAATGGTATAATTATACTACTGCCCTTTTCGAGTACCATTCTGTTGTCATCAAGCACACAAGTGCATTGACCCTCTTTGACAAACCATAATTCACTTCTAAGATTGTGAGATTGGAGGGATAATCTCTGTTGCGGGTTTACTTGTATGGTTTTGAAAACAACAGATTTTGTTCTGTAGTAATCCGTATACGAACCCCACTCCTTTTTTACTTCTTTAGTTTCTATTCCCATAGTCCTCCCATCTATAAATGGAAACTGATCTCCCAAAGGAAAGTCATCCATGTGACACCTCCATTATAACATAACTATCGTATTTGTCAAGCCCTAACTTGAGTTTTTTTTCAAAATTTTCAAAAGTTGAGCCTTACCCAATAAACCCGCTTTTCTCTCCATTATCTTGTTGTCGGTCTTAAATATCATGGTAGGGAGAAATTTAATCTTGTACTTTTTTGCCTCGCTTGTGTCCTTGTCATAATCATACAATACGAAATTGTATTTGTCAAGTTCTTTTTTTATTTCTTTGTCCTTAAATAATTTTTTCATCTGATTGCATGGTGGACACCAAGTCGCCCCAAAGTAAAGAAGATCAACTTTAACTTCTTCTTCTTGGATTTTAATCTGCCTTGAAACCTCTTTGGTCTTTGGAGCAGAGCAAAGGCCGAACATTAAAAAACACATTCCAGCCAATACTGTTGACGCTGAACGGAACATTATTACCTCCTGAGTTTAGTTCTGAATAAAATGTCCGTAAACAAAAATACCACTCCAAAGTTTTTTCCCGTCCTTTTGTGATGAAGCTCATGATGTAATTTGAACTTATCAAAGTATTTAATCTTTTTTGTCCAATTATCCTCAAGATCGTGAATCGCCCTATGTAGCTTAGTCCACATATAAGAATGAAACATAAAAACTAACATGAGCGTTACAAAGGATAAAAACCCATAATAAAATGATAGTAACACTAGAGGAGAGCCAACTGTAAGGTGGAGATACATCGGTAAGTCTATATTGATGTCGTTTCTCCCCTTCCCGTGATGCTCCACTGAATGTTCCTTGAATACCCAGTTGGGAATCCATTTTCTCTTTCTGTGCATTATCCATCTGTGGATCGAATATTCGGCTAAAGCCATGACCAACATCCAGATTGTCAGCCATAGGAAGAATTGTAGAATGTAGTACATTTTAGCATCTTAAAAATAACTTGTTATTGCCCAAATATACTACACACATAACATCAAGCACTAATTTTCAAATGCCTTTGAGGTTATAATTTTGACAGAATTTCTTACCGCCCTCTCATGGCACTCAGCACATCTATACACTCGTCCCCTGTTGGTTGAAATGGGGTAATAGTCCCTAGTTTCCACCTCACAATCTATGCACTTCTTTTTTTCTTTTTTTTTATCCATAAAATAACTCTTTTCTATTTTTAATTACTGGGCTAAGACAGATTAGATATAATATAATAGCATAGACATATAAGTACAACACATACAAATACACTACATACACACAGTAATACAAGTATAAGGAGGAATAATTTGCTTTATTAGTTTTACGAATTTAACCTCGTTCCCCCGCAATAAGTAATCATTGGGTTTTATTCCCAAAAAGTTGCCCCTAAAAGATAATAAATTGGGTCTATTACCCACAAAGTTGAAAGAATATGTTTGCAATTTGGCCTATTGTATGTTAATATAAGGTATATGTTCGGCAGATATAAATATTAAATAGTTCAAACTCTTAGATTGTATTCATTTGTGGCAAGAAATAAGTAATAATGATTGATTACCTGCCCCAAGACCGCAAGGTCATAACTGCTGACTCTCTAGCCTTTCTAATTATGTTTGTGTATGTATAAATTGTATAGTTGTCATACCCTATCTAATACTCATGGAGTTAAAATGCAATTAGATAAAGATAAAATTCTAGGAGAAGCTAAACAATTCTTTGGAAGCAAAAGATACAGTAAAGAATCTATTAGCTTATCGCAAAGGTGCGTAGAAGTATCCCAACAATGGCTTGATACCTACAAAGATAATTATGGGGCAATATATAAAAAAGATGCCCAAACTCTTAAAAAAGAATTAAAGAAATATATTCGCCCAAGAATAGACTATCCAAAATTCATACCGTCATTTGTATGGTGGTGGATTGCCCAGACAGTAATTAACTGGATAATAGAACGAATTATTGAATATCTAATAGAGAACCAAGACAGGGGCTAACTTTCTATGATAAAGTCTAGTATCTCAATCCACTCATTCTCTGAGAATCTGTCACTAAGAGTAGCTACATTGGCACGCATAGATTTCGCACGATCCAATGTGGCTTCTTTTACTTCTTCATCATCCCAATCTAATAAGTTTTCACCATTAGAAAAGAAACATAAAAATGTCTTGATATAGTTGTGTTGTTCTGGACTCATAATACTTTCTCCTATGCACCAATTATACAATATATATCGTCAATGTCAACCCCTAAACTTTAATTTATTTGTGTTTTTTGCTGACTATCACCATGACCGCCACTCGGCGGGGAAGGGCAGCGACAAATATTAAATATGCACTGACTACCACCAATGGCCACAGTCAGGAAACTTGGGGAGGGACAGATACTAATTTTGGCTGACTATTAGATATCTCGCGGTTCTCTGGAGGGAAGGGCAGCGACTGGCGGCGGGGATTCTCTATTTTCGCTGACTATTAAATATTGTGCGGTTCTCTGGAGAGTAGAGGAACGACAGTCTGAACGGGCGGAGGTCGGCTAAGATTTGATGATGGGATGATAAGCTATCCTAATACTAGAGTGTCCTATATACATTATACCATATACTATCGACATATACAAGATAATACTTTACATAAACCCTTATATAATAAGTACTTACGACATAAAGATAATTTACATAGTTTGATTGGCACGAAAGATGCGGCCCCCTGTTTCCCTAAGTCCTTATGTAGCAAGGGTTTACGTAAATAACTGTCATATTCATCATCGCAAAAAAAAACCGCCCTACCCCCGAAAGGATAGGACGGCAACACACACCCACGAAAGTTGTGCCACTAGGCCGCAAGCTCCATAGCGAGCTTCTCAGCCGCTTTGACCTCTTGCGAGTTGGACGCACGAAGGATGCGGTCGAAGTCACCCTTGAAGCCCTGTTTGGCTTGTGCGTCGTGCTGAACGTATCCCTGAATGGCGTTGTAAGCCTCCCAAGCGGATATCACGTTGGTCATCGCTGGACGACCTGTGATATTACGCTCTTTGTTGAGACGCTTCCAAATTGCCTCAGTACGATTTTGGTGAGTAGTCACCGCACGCACTTTCTCTCCACGGTTGGCACGATCCAACTGTTCATCAGTAGGACGACCATAGATGGAATCCAGAAATTCAGTCATGCGAACCTCAGTAGATTCGAGACGGTCAATAACGTCAGTCAGAGTTGACCAGCTATTTTTGAGAGTCTCAAACGTAGCGATCAGTTCGTCCATGTTGGAACGCAAGCCAGAAGTATGACGAATGGAAACGGTTGTACCGTTGACCATACGCATCATAGCAAGATTGCTACACGCATCACGGAAGTAACCCATAGTAGCGGTAAACGCCTTACCATCATAACCAGCGTTAATCATAACGCGAGGCCATACGTTATCGGTATCACGATCCTTGTAGATAGAACGACGATCAGCGTTGGTAGGCTGAATCGACACATAATGACCGCTACGGAAGTGAGTATTGCAAGCAATCTCACCATCAAAAGCCTCACCAGCGGCATCGACTAACGCACAAACGTCATCGGTCGTATGCGGAACGTAGCGAGGGGAAACAGACTTCACGCCCTTGAGATAGCCAGTATCAGAACGGAACAAACCATACTGATCCGTTGGCATATTGTCCGGCCCGAATAGCGGGAACTTGTCAACGGTGAAATCAAAAGCGGAACGAACGGAAGAAGAAATGTCGGTAGATTGAATGTTGCTCATAGCAAACCCTTTCAAAAGTGTGTAGTGAAAAACTTATATCTCTATTCTACTATATATTATCGGAATGTCAAGTTATATTCTTTAATTATTCTCAAGTTTTTTTAATCTTTACAGTTAATGACGTAAGTCCTTTGGTGGTAAGGGTTTACGGCATCGCGGGGCGGGCCCCAAAATATTCCCAAGGTCGAGACGCCCGCCGAGGCTCATGCGTCCACATAGTAGCGGGTCGTCTCTCTCTTGAAAGGAATACTAGTCCTCGTGAGGCATCGTGCAATATACCTCGTAAGGTGTAGCGGCATAGGTCATTTGTGAATGGTCATCTTCCCACCATCCTACAAACCCCTTCACCCCACCAGCAGAAGCAACCTCAAAGCAGGCGATGCGGTCGTTCGTTTGCTCCGCTAGTTTACAGGTGCCTTCTTGACGAATCATTTTCTTTACAAAGCTATTAAATCTAGTAATACTTCCTACTTCGTCCATGATAATCCCCTAGTGAAAGAATGGTGGTTTATGACTGAAGGCTAATACCCTGTTGTCAAGGATTGACAAGTCGGCATAGTCAGCGTTTTCTATTGGGCTTGCGTCGTACTCTTTGATGAACGTGTCGCAGGTGTATGGGTTGTAATATACTTTTTCCCATCGTGTTTCGCCGTTGTCGATTTGCTGATCAGTGAGATGACCGTCAACCTTTTGGTCGGTCGCACGAGTATCAACCACATAGCCCTCAACAAACGCATGTACGTTCTTCTTCTGTTCATCCCTGACTCTCCTTTGTCCTGCCTTGGACACAATGAATTGGCAACTTCTTAACGTTACATTTTCTGCATGACAGCGAACGATGCCGCCTTGCTTTACACTGTAGCAATCGCGATGCAGATTGCGATACACTCGCACCTTCTTGGTGGTGTCGATATGCTCTGCAATCTCATAGCTTTTCTGTGTGCGTGGTTTGTTCATAACTTTTCCTTTCGTGTTACTCTTCTATTATATTATATATATCGTCATTGTCAAATAAAATCTTAATATAAATAGGTGGATTGGCTAAAAAAAACAGATAAAGTTTTGGCACACCATTGGCTGCCCCGCCTCGCCCTAAGTCCTTACGGCATAAGGGTTTACGTAAATAACAGGATGGTTTGAATACACAAAAACAAAATAGGAACCGAAATAAGATTCCACAATAATATTTTAGATTCTAGCGACATAATTAACACCTATAAAAAACCGGCGACCCCCGCAGGGGTCAACCGGCACCACACAACACGAAAACCTAAGCCGGTAGGAATGGCGCGACTAGGGAACCCACAAATGGAATTTTGATTCCCCAACGTTGACGCTCTCTGTAGAACGCCTTCACACCTTCACGGGTTTGCACCGTGTCAAGGTCTCGCGACCTCTTAAATTCAGGATCGCCTTTGCGATACTGTCCCGTGATAGTTTCCCAACTAAGCGGGTGCTTGTTGGTATTGCGTCGGGACTGCAAAACGCCCCAACGAAACTTTGAGCCCTCAACCGGCTGCTTGTAACTAAATAAAACTAAACTTCTCATCTTGTAACCTCATTCATATTGTGATGAAACTAAACATACTAAAATTGTGACTAATACTATCATGATGTAAAACAATCGCTTGTTCCTCCGAGTTAATTATACCATACTTTCCTCCAATGTCAAACTTTTTTTCTTCTTTCGTGAGTATGAACCTTTACCCTTTAAGGCTGATAATGCTGTAGCGGCTTCGCTACCTTTGGGTTGTGTACCGTGTAGCAACAGTGCGAACGATTCGTTGCGTAGACTTGGCTTTGCTGCGTGTGTGTCGTCGTGGTCAATAGCTAGCCCGAGATCGTGAGCCTCTTGTTCACTGTATACCACTTTAGCGAATCTCATATCATACTCGTCTATTCTCCAATCGTCACGACCACCGTATGATGCTGTCAAAACAAAATTGTGTAGAATTGGAAACTCGTTGATAGAGTGCCAGAATCTGAGCGATTTGGTATAAGCATAGAATAGCTTGTCGGGGTTTGCGACTGCTACAGAATACCACGCTTCCATATATTGCTGATTAAAGAAATCGCCTGCAACGTGGATGCGAACGATACCGGCATTTTTAGGCAATGAGTTATTGATTAGGTCAATCATCTCGCCGGTTGACATTTTACGCAATGAGTCAAAATTATGTTTGCGTAGATTGTACACGTTGGTGTACTGTACCTCCTGAGAAGCTGAGAAGCAACGGAATTGTGTATTGCGTCCGTCTTGGATTTTACGTTTACCGTTTGGCTGTACAACGGCCTTAGACAAGCAAGCCTCTGCGAATGGGCACGAGTAGCCACTGAGAAGATCAAGAGAATAAACCTTACGCTTATCTGTCAGATACTCTGACAATTCAGCGTCGTTTTTAAGTGCTTCGATTTTAGCGTTGGCGTTTGAGAATTTTAGCATGTGATTCGCTCCGTGTTAGTGTGTGTTACTCTCTCATTATAACATATTATCGGCATATGTCAAGCGGGAACTTTAATTATTTCCAGAATATTTTGTAAGGCGGACGGGGTGGGGAATCGAACCCCACACTTGCAAGCACTGAGCCGGATTAGGTCTGAGCAACCCCGCAACATTCCTCCCACCGCGTCCGATAGGCCGGTCTTGTTGTCAATCCTGTCAGTGTCTCATCTTGCAAGACCACTTCCCGAACACTTCCATTATACTATATATCGGCTATTTGTCAAGGGGAACTTTAGAATTTTATAGAGATTTTTTATTTTATTTTGCCGGTTGATAGTTATTGACGTAAGTCCTTTAGCTGTAAGGGTTTACGTCGAGCGGCGGCAGCCCGCCGTTGCCCTAAGTCGTTATCTGACAAGGGTTTACGTCGATAAGTGAAAAAAGAGAAGGGCGGGACAGGCGAAAGTCTGCCCCTAAACCCTTTACCGCTAGGCTACCCACTCTTTCACACAACACGAAAGGCTACAGAGAGCCAACACATTTAGAGACAGACAGAGAGCGAATCTTTCCGTCATTCTCTTGGACAGTAATGAACCGCCCATTTGAACTCGTACCTGAGCGTAGCTTTACGCCTGAGACAGTACGAAGGACATTCCTTTTTCCACCCGATGGGTAGAGAACATTGATCTTACGACCGTTACGCTTGTGATATAAATCTTGCATCATGGATAAACCTTTCTACTTGTTGTAGTGAAAACTTCTTGACACCCTCTTTAGTGTCAATTAAAACGTGGTCGTTCTTTATGGCGACAACCTTTCCAGCGGGAAATTCTGAACCGACTCCCACAATCGGCTTTACTGTACTACTCATTTTCTGTTTCTCCGTCAAGCGTGAGTTTCTGAGCATCTTCCAAGCGAGCGGCGGCAAGCTCTGTCAGTTTATCGCCTAGCTTCTTGTGAAGCTGTTTCATGACTTCCTCTGACATCGTGAAGACAACCTTGTCTTCTCCTGCGTAAAGCTCAACTTCATTGTTGTCTTTCCAAGTGGACATATAGGTGTGTGAGATCTGTCCAAAATCTACTGTTTGTGAAATCTGCATAAGATTCCTCCTTAAAGTGTTGTGAGGTAGCAGTGGCTCTTAACCCTAGCACATGCTCCAGAACCTCGTGTCGTGTTACTCTTTCATTATACTATAATTATCGTCAATGTCAAGCGGAAACTTTAGCAACTTCCAAAATAATTTCAGAATCTTTTGCAAGCTCTGAATCTTTGTCGATATACAGAGACCCCGATATTCCCTTTTGAGCAGTGCCTACAGTTGCCGCATAGCGAACTTTGGTTTTAGTTTCTTTATCTTTTAGAAATTTGAATGACATAACTATTCTCCTTTGAAAATTAATACTCGCGTTGCCATGCACGACGTTGTGCCTGACGTGTTCGTGTTCGTCGTGGTCGGGGGTCATGTACCCCACTGCCACTAGTATGGGCTTGGTGACCGATACTGACCCGACCGACCTCGACTTTGATTTTAATGGTTTGCTTCTTTCGTCTGCTCATAATATCATTATACTATATATATCGGCGTTGTCAAGTGGTTTCTTTAATCTTTTTTGTTTTTTTTGCTGGCTGGCCGGTTGAACTAATTTGCTGACTATCTCCACAATTCTTATCTCTAAAAAGATAAGATAAGACAATCATCACGATGGCAGGCCATTCCATCTGCACCGTAGTCTGCTGCGTCCTTTTTTAAGTTCACTATGGAACCGGATTTGACTTACGCCTCGATGCACCCCTAAACCGTCTTACCGATCCTGTCCTTACGTAATGGCTACAAAGGCCTTGACGGGGTTGTGATGTTGTCTTGAGTAAGATGCCCCTTTCGGGGAACCAAGTCCAGCGGCGTAGTTCCAACTGGGTTGTAGCTAACTTACTCCTCCATTATAATATATATCGACCAAATGTCAAGGGCTTCTTTAGAAAAAAACTAAAAAAAACAGTAATTGACGTAAGTCGTTTAATAGCAAGGACTTACAGCGACGGCGGGCGGCCCCCTTTTTGGGATTTGTCAACCCCTATTTATACGAGGCGATCACTGTCGTTGCGAAGTAAACCCAACCGGCGGATAAACCGAACCATAAAATTGTTTTTAGTCTGTCTTTCATTTTCTAATTTCCTTTTTTCAATATTTTCTAATCGTTGAAAGTAACGTGCAACCTCGATAGCGTGGTGTCTTCTCATTCTCATATTGTCCGGCTCCATTCTTCGTATTGTTCCGCACTCATGAAAACCATTCTTCCGGCGTGGTTCAACACCCACGGAAAACCAAATTCATCTTCGACCCATAGGTCTAGCAATTCTAAATTTCCACTCGCGGCGGTTTCTTCCATAACCTCACTAGGTACGGCAACAGTCATAGAGCTAATCGGGCCGGAACTATTACCTTCCCACTCTTCTTGTGGTTTTAGAATCCTTGCAAGTGTCACAAGCATTACACCAACGCCATAAATGTGTTCATTGTGTTCGCCCATTTTATTCTTCCTCCAAATCGTCGGCATCAATCATGCCACTGTTTACCATACCACCAACGAACGCCATCATATTTTTATGAAGCTGGATTTCATCCTTTTCGTTTTCGCTGTAGTCCAATTCACAATCAATATCACGACCACTAACCTGTTTGCGTAGTCGCTCAATATTACGAGCCTTTAACGCCTTCAGTTTTTGATGTGCCGATTGTGTATCCATAGCTTTTTCAGCCATAGCATCAAGTTCAGCAAGTGAACGACCGCCATCACGGTCATTGTGGAACGCCTTCGGCAATACGTCATTAGGAACCCAAATCATTTCCTTAGTGGCGACTTCCAACTCTTTCAACATTTCTTCAACGCTTTTCATAATCAATTTCCTTTGTGTTGTGTTTGTATGCTTAAATTTTAACATACAGAATTGTATTTGTCAAGGGGTCAGAAGGGATTTTTTAGAATCTACCTTCTAATCCTCTTAGACCGTGTTGATCGTGCAACACATCCCAAGCCGATTGGGAAGCGTTCCACTCATCAACAGACATTCCAAACAACTCGTTGACTGGAACGTCAACACGCTCATCAACTTGGTTGTCGTTTTCGTTTTGGTTTTCGTCAACCATATCGTTTTCCTTTTTAACAGGTTTGTAGATTTCATCATTCCAAGGGTCTTGGTTGAATCTGTAATAATTTCGTTTACTCATAATCTTTCCTTTTGTTTAACTTCTTAACTATATATATTATCGTCTATGGGCGTGACACGTTAGGTCAATGAGGCGAAACTAATTCTTTATTTTCTCGTTTTTTTTCCGCTTCTTTATCAGCGATAACCATAACGTCAAGGATCGCGTTGGTTACTTCTCTCGAAGCACCCTCATCCTTGGCGGTGTAGTATGCTTGCCATAGTTGTTCTTTTAGTTCTTTAGTTTTCATTTTATTTCCTTTCGTTATGTTTATCATTATACCATAATCATCGGCATTTGTCAAGGGCAAACTTAACTAATTCTCATAATAATTTAAGATTTTTGTGACAATCCAGCCGACCGGAATCATCAAGATTGGCACGACCACAAACATCATAAACTCTTCGTTTTCAATCATCCACTCATGACTCATAAAACTCATTTCTTCACCTTTGCAAATTTAGACTGTGCTAGTTTTTTGTGTGTCTGTTTGAGAGTACCCTTTGCAAGGCATCCCGTGAATATGTCCGCGTGCCGCTTGAGACTCGCGTTGTGTTTTGCTATTGCTATTTGTTTATTGTTCATCATTTCCTTAACTCCTTATATATATATTATCGCACATGGGTGTGACACGTTAGGTCACTGCCGACTGATTTTTTTAAAAAAAGTGGAAAAATTTTGGGCGGCCCGCCCCGCGTCGTCGTAAGTCCTTTGACGACAAGGGTTTACGTCAATAACTGGACTAATCCCAATCCCTTAAAGCGTAGTTTTCCCATTCGGCGGCGTACATATCCACCGGATCATAGTCACTGTAATCGTCGTCCCACGGCTCCTGTGGGTACAGGCTCGGATCTTCATCCATCTCCGCATAGAAGTCACGATGCGGATCGAAGTCCATAGGCTCAAGCTCAGGTTCTGCCGCCTCTTGCGATTCGAGCCACTCTTGATACTCCTGCCAATCGGCCTGTGTAGGCTCAACAGCGGCAAGTTCGTCGGATTGAATGTTGGTGTCAAATTTAGAAAACATAGAAAAAACCTTTCAAAGGGTGTTGTGTGAAAATCATAAGGGTGCGGGTTTCACCTACGGAATACTGAGCTTGTCGCTCCACCGCTCTAGATATTCATTGGATTGTGTCTCCTTGTGTTAGGGTGCTGTCGGTTACCCCAGTTGAATGTTGCCTTTGTTATGTCTTAAGTATAACATACTTATCGGCGTTTGTCAAGTGGTTTCTTTAACTTTTTGCCATATTTTTTACATCTTCATACTGAAGCGGCCCAACACCAACACGGCTAGGATAGCCAGCATCAATCCAGTGATTGACTGTACCCTTCGTGGTGTCGTAGGGTGAGATGTCAGCGAAAACGGTTTCGCCGTTTGGCTTTGTAACCGTATGCCAAGCCTTACATACGTCAGGCTCAACGTGGAATTCAATCCTACAGTCGTGATTCTTATAAGTCCAAGTTTTGTCTTTCATAATTTTCCTTTCGTTATGTTTTAATTATACCATAAAAAGTTAGTTTTGTCAAGGGCTATTTTGAAATTTTTACGATAAAACTTCTGCACCCAAGAGACCAATTAAACAAGCACAAACCAGTAAGATAAAAAACGTCATATCAACTTCCTCCTTTATATAATATATATCGGCAAAAGTCAATAGGTATCTTTAGAAAAAACCATAAAAAAAAAGAAGTTTACAGTTATCGTCGTAAGTCCTTTGATAGCAACGACTTACGGCCTGCGGCGGCGGGCCCATTTTGCCCCCTTTTAGCCCCCTCTCAGTCGGCTTTGTTTAGATAAGACCGGAGAGAATCAAGCCCAAGATAAACGCAACAATACAAAACGCCAAAGCTTTTTTTTCTTCTTTCATATCTTTCCCCTATTTAGGTAAACATCCGTCAAGTATACCACCGTGAGCGTCAAGCTCTGCCTGTACTACCTCAACCGGCACGAAACCATAAACGGTTTCGGTGTAGTCGCTAGTACCGCACAGCTCTGCATAGTTGCGTAGCTCTGCTGTCTTTGGTGTAGTGGTAGGAAAGCCACATTCTACCGTAACAGGTACGCCGTCCGTGTTACGTTGGCAGTAGCTACCACTGTGAGCCTGTACGCTAATAGTAAAACCATCGGTGCAAGTGATTCTAGGATTGTGAGAGAACATAATAAAAACCTCATAAAAGAATTGTGTTGTGTTGGCCATTGTTATTCTCTTAGGCTTGAGTGGTTATTGTTATAGTGTTAAACCTTCACTCAGGAATAGCTAATAGCTACCCATCTACTCGTTAGCAGTGCCGTACTTCTCGAAGTATCGAGCCATTGCGTCCATCTTGGACTGTGGTACTTCCGTAACGCTGATAGTCTCAACGTCATTATGATGGTGGTTGTAACGGAATCGGGTTTCACCGTGTTCGTTAGTGAATAGTGAATCCTGTCCAACAGTACGAAACGTGGTTTCACGTCCGGTAGTTGGGTCGATTGCAAGAACGTCAAAGTGTTTTTTAGTAGTCATGTTGTCCCTTTCAAGAACGTGTTGTATTTGTTATATTATTATTATCGTCTATAGGTGTGACACGTTAGGTCACTCGGATACACTTAATTCTTTTTTTTCTTCATTTTCTTGCTCTTTATCCATCAGCACCATAACGTCGATGAGAGCATACTTAACAGCTTTCGACGCTCCAGCGTCTTGCAGCTTATAGTAAATGTCCCAGATTTCTGATTTGATTTGTCTGTTAGTTGGCATCTTATATCCTTTTGTGTTAACTTGTTATGCTTTAAGTATATCATATATATCGGCATTTGTCAAGCCTAATCTTTAACTATTTATGATATTTTGTAAAGTTTTTTTCCTGTCCCATAATCGCTGTAGTTCATTGAATACGCAGTTCTTATTGAACTGTCCAAGTTCGTTAGCGTGTGCAACAACCATCTTTTCGATGTTGCGGTTTAGTTTGAACAGCTCTAGTTTAGCTTCGTTGCGTGTCATGTTGTGTTCCTTTCAAGAACGTTGTTTGATTGTTATGTCTTAAGTATACTATAGTTATCGGCTTTTGTCAATAGTAATCTTTAATTATTCTTAAAGTTTTTTTATTTTATTTGACGTTGCCGGTTGTTGTGTTGTTGTTTGTTATATCTCTATTATACATATATCGGCAGATTTGTCAATAGCCTTTAGGGTAAAATCCTATTTTTTTATGAAGTTTTTTTATGCGGGGGGTTTTTTGTTCAGTCTGAAAGTCATCTTTCCCGCGCCAAAATGCCGGGGTGGTTCAAACACAATTCAACCAAAATATTTCAATATGTCTTACCTAAATAGATCCGACTAGCCCCCTAAAGTCGCCCAAGTTTCGCAATGAACCCGTCTTTTGTGTGCATATCGCCGTTTTTGGTGTATAATACTATGACAGAACTAATTTTTTATAGTAGGAGTATAAAATGGGTCGCAACAAAAAGAAAAAAGCGCAAAACATACAAACAAAGCTTCTAGCTAGAAGCACAGCCCAGCTAGAGAAAGCCCTTGAAGGTTTTATGGATATACCAGACCCAGAACAAGCAAAACCATTTGACCCAGAGGACTGGGCAGGTGATTCTCCAGAACATATTATAAATGGAACACCCTACAAGGATTTAGTAGGAGAGGAAAAAGAAGAGGATGAAAATACCGAATAACTTAACAGAAGACCAAGTAGTAGAAGTAATTACGAGAGTAGCTAGAAAACTCGCCCCTAAATTTGTCTTTGCCTCATATGATGCGGACGACATAGAACAAGAAGCATTTTTGATGGGTATTGAGGGACTAAAAAGATATGACTCATCAAAACCTCTTGAAAACTTCATGTACGCACACATTAATAATCGCCTAAAGAATTTTAAACGAGATAACTATTACAGGTTTGATTATGGAAACGCACAGAAGATACAAGAACGTAAAAAGAGTATTCTTGAACCAATGGACATTGCCGCACTATATTCAGTGTCTACAGAAGATGAAACCATAAGCAATGCCCACATAGCTGAGATGTTAGACCTCATAGACAGAAAACTCCCATCTGAATTACGTGGTGACTACCTAAGACTACAAACAAACTCTTCTTTGCCAAAAGGCCGTAAGGCTATAGTCATTGAAGCGATTGAAAAAATAATTAATGGAGATTATGATGAAGAAGGGTAGACTATCAAAAGAAGACATGTCCTTTATCGAGGCGAATGCCGAGGTTCTTTCTCCAGAAGCCATCGCACAAGAGCTAGATAGAGATCCAGATTCGATACGGGATTGGATCAAAAGAAATGTGGGCTTTTCTCCAAAGCAAAAAAAAGAGGCTGCTGTTGCAAATGAGCTTAAAGCTAAACCATACTACAGAGAGCTATCTAATCAGTTTTCTTCTGAAGAGTTAGAAATGTTCGAGTTTCATTTCAAGAAAATGTGGAGTCAATTTAAGGACGATGTGTTTCATACAGAAGAAATGCAGATAATTGATACCATCAAACTAGAAATACTTATGAACCGTATACTCAAAAGTCAGCATGAGAATCAGCAAGAAATAATATTGGCTGAAAGATTGGTGCGAGAAGAGAAAAGTGTTGACAAGGATCAACGCGATATGGATATGGTTGTTAACCTAGAGCGTCAGGTGGCGATTCTACGAGCTTCGCAGGAAACCCTATCAAAAGACTACAAAGACCTCCAAGCACGCAAGGCGACAATGCTGAAGGATCTCAAGGGCACCAGAGAGCAGCGAGTCAAAGCAATCGAAGATTCAAAACTTACTTTCGCTTCACTGGTGAAGAAAATTGCAACCGATCCTCAATACCGAAACGACATCGGCATCGAAATGGAAAAAATGAGACTAGCGATGGAAAAAGAGAAAGAACGATTATCAGAATACATGTCCTTCAACGATGGACAAGTGGATCAACCATTTTTAACAGCGGAAACGGCAAAGGAATAAAATGAAGGCTATTATATTTGGAATAACAGGACAAGACGGGAGTTACCTAGCGGAACTTTTACTAAGCAAGGGCTACGATGTAATTGGAGTGACCAGAAGAGTTAGTGTGGACACCCTACAAAGAATTGAGCATATCTTGCCCCAAATTAAGATTGTCGAAGGCGATATCACGGACGCTTTCAACGTATCGAATGTAATAAAAGAATATGAGCCAGATGAGGTATATAACCTTGCCGCACAATCACACGTTGGTACATCTTTTAGTCAGCCATCCCTAACTTGGGATATTACCGGAGCGGGATGCCTAAACATACTAGAAGGAATAAGGTATTCTGGCAGAAAAGAAGATATAAAATTTTATCAAGCCAGCTCCAGTGAAATGTTTGGTAAAAATTATACCACAAGCGGTTATAAAAAGTATCAAGACGAAGAAACACCCTTTGCCCCGCAAAGTCCATACGCTATAGCAAAGTTGGCCGCTCACCACCTAGTAAGAAACTACAGAGACTCTTATGAGATTTTTGGATGTAGTGGAATTTTGTTTAATCACGAAAGTGAACGAAGAGGCGATAAGTTTGTAACACGAAAAATAACTAAGTGGATAGCTGATTTCTATAACTGGTGCGAATTCCAAGGGTTGGATCAAGACCCTAGACATTTTACATATGACGAGGATTTTATTTCGTCAAGAAGAGAAGACTTTCCAAAATTAAGACTTGGCAATCTGGATGCGCATCGAGACTGGGGTCATGCAGAAGATTATGTACGGGCGATGTGGCTAATGCTACAAGAAGACATCCCAGATGATTACGTAGTCGCAACTGGCAACACTCATTCTGTAAGAGAGTTTTTACAAATAGCATTTGGCCATATACACGTTAATGACTGGGAGGATTATGTCGTAATTGATCCAGAGTTTTATCGTCCCGCAGAAGTGGACTATTTATTAGGGGTTCCCGCGAAAGCAAAAAAGGTTTTAGGCTGGGAGCCCGAAATTTCGTTTAAGCAATTAGTACAAAGAATGGTGGAGAGCGATATTAATGAGACGCAACTACGACGATCCGGCCTACAAGGAGTTTAGGCTAAAGGTACTTAAAAGAGATAATTTTACATGTCAAGTGTGTAAAAAAAAGGGAAAAAGAGTAAGGCTTAACGTCCACCACATTATGAAGTGGTCATCGGCAGCCTCCTTGAGATATGATGTCGATAACGGAATAACTTTGTGTAAAAAATGCCACGATGATGTAAAGGGAAAAGAAAGTCATTATATTACATATTTTTTAGAATTAATTAAGAAGGGCTAAACAATGTTTAAAAAACCAGAAGAACCACAAAAGCTACACTCCGATCCACTAGCCTCGGCTACAGACAAAATAGAATCAGTTTCAAGCGGACAAACATTAAGCATTGATATTGATGGTGTTTCTTTTAATGAGCTTTATGGCAAATATACCGCAAGAAGAAAAGCCGGAGAGTTGGTTTTTTCATTTGATTCTGACAATCAGGTCATGACGGTTTCTTGTCCGGCAAGCGATCCAGAACCGGCTCCTGAGCCAGAAGCAGCTCCTGAGCCAGAACCAGAAGAAGATCAGGAATAGTCCGCAATGGATGGTTATACAGTTATAAAGGACACGCGAGAGCAGGATGGCTGGACATTTTCACCTTATGATATGTGTAAGGGCATGGAAATTGACACACTTCACACCGGCGATTATACAATCAAGGGATTTGAAGACGTTGTGTGTATTGAAAGAAAGGCGTGTACTTCTGAAATAGCCATGAACCTAGGTCGCAAAAAGAAGCCGTTTCAAGCAGAAATGGAAAGAATGAAAGATTACAGTTTTTCGTTTATCATTTGCGAATTTGACATGGACGACCTCTTGAAGTACCCAGAAGGGTCTAGAGTTCCTAAAAGCGCTAGATCAAAGGTGCGTGTTACTGGGAAGTATTTACTTAAATGCCTACTGGAATTTGAAATTTGGTATGATACCAAGATTATATTCTGTGGGAATAAAAATAATGCGTTTTTAGTATGTAACAGTCTTTTTAAAAGGCTCAATGAACTTTTTCACAAGAGGGACAAAGATGGCGGGAGGCAAGAAATTACCTGATAAAGTTTATGTTCTTGGTCACGAGTATGAAGTACAGGAAATGTCAGAAACGCTTTTCAAAGAAAGAGAGGCGTATGGCGATTGTTGTAACGAGCAAAAAAGAATAAGAGTATATTGTGGCGTTACAAACTCTGTGCAAAGGGACACACTTTTACACGAGATTCTACATGCGGCTTGGTCTTTGTTGTATATACAGCAAACAGAAGGAGAAGAAAAGATTGTTTCTAGACTAGCCACGCTTCTCATAGGGCTTTTTGATGACCCTAGAAACCTAAAGGTTAAAAACTTTATTTTGGGCAAAGGAACTAAAGGAAAAGATGACCAATAATACAAGCAAAATAGAAAACGCTTGGCTTGGCATAGATGTTGATGAATCCGAGCTATTCAACCCTATGGAGTTTATAATAAACGGAGCCAACAGAGACGACCTTTTAGAGCGTATCGCTTGGCTTATGGTCAGGCCAGAATACTTTTCGTTTGTCTGTAAGTATATACTAAATATCGAACTCCTTCCATTTCAATCACTTCTTCTTTATGAGATGTGGAACAGGAAGTTTCCAATGCTAATTGGCTCTCGTGGTATGGGAAAATCTTTTATACTTTCCGTATACCCACTTCTCAGAGCACTATTTATGCCCAGAAGAAAAATTGTTGTTGTCGGTGCTGCATTTAGACAGTCTAAGGTGCTGTTTGAGTATATGGACACCATCTGGAAAAACGCGCCCATCCTTAGAGATTTGTGCGGCACAAATAGCGGTCCCAGAAGAGATGTGGACAGATGCGTAATGCACATAAATCAAAGCACTATCACATGCTTACCTCTTGGTGACGGTTCTAAGATTAGAGGTCAACGAGCTAATGATATTATCGCTGATGAATTTGCGTCGATTCCCAGAGACATATTTGAAAACGTTGTTGCTGGTTTTGCCGCTGTTGCAGCATCACCATCAGAAAAGGTTAAAAGTAAAGCCAAGGCAAAAAAAGCAAAAGAACTCGGTATAGACATTGAAGCTAAACAAAGCCTAATAACTGAAAAATCAAACCAGATTATACTTTCCGGAACCGCGTATTACGACTTTAATCATTTTGCAGACTACTGGAAAAGATACAGAGATATAGTCAACAGCAGGGGAAACATAACGAAACTACAAGAGGTTTTTGGATCAGAGGTTCCCCCAGAGTTTGATTGGACAGAATATTCCGTAATAAGAATGCCTGTTAACACACTTCCGGAAGGTTTTATGGATGAGGGTCAGGTTAGCCGAGCTAAAGCCACCGTCCACTCCGGTATATACAACATGGAGTACGGGGCATGTTTTACAACAGATAGTCAGGGGTTCTTCAAAAGAAGCCTGTTAGAAGGATGTACAACCTCACCCTCAGAACCAGTAACACTTCCATCTGGCGACGTTTCTTTTGAGTCTCTACTTAAAGGCTCCCCAGACCAAAAGTACATATTTGGAGTTGACCCCGCGTCAGAAGTTGATAACTTTAGTATTGTTGTATTAGAGGTCAGGGGTGATCATAGGCGAATTGTTCACTGCTGGACTACAAACAGACAACAGCATAAGGATAAGCTTAAATCCAAAATTGTAGATGAGGATGATTTTTACTCATACTGTGCTAAAAAGATAAGACAACTTATGAAGGTCTTTCCCTGTGAGGAGATAGCTCTAGACGCTCAGGGCGGCGGTATCGCCGTTATGGAGGCGTTGCATGACAAAGATAAGATACCAGAGGGAGAAGTTGCGATATGGCCAGTTATAGAAGAAAAGGCCAAGGACACTGACGATCACTCCGGACTACACATACTTAGACTTTGCCAGTTTGCCAGAGCGGATTGGCTAGCAGAGGCGAATCATGGGCTTAGAAAAGACTTTGAAGATAAAGTGTTGTTGTTTCCTTTTTTTGATTCCGCTAGTATTGGTTTATCTATCGAGCATGACAAGGTCGCCGGAAGGAAATACGATACGTTAGAAGATTGTGTTATGGAGATTGAAGAACTAAAGGACGAACTCTCAATGATAGTCATGACGCAAACAGCGACCGGCAGAGAGAGATGGGATACACCAGAGGTAAAAACTGGAGCGGGCAGAAAAAGTAGATTACGAAAAGACCGCTATTCTTCTTTACTTATGGCCAACATGTCCGCCAGAAACTTTACGACAGAAAAAAATATTTCAGAATTCTCTACCATTGGAGGATTTGCACAACGAGACAACAGTGCAAAGTTTGAAAACGAGCAACTTTATCACGGACCAGCATGGTTTGCGGAAAAAATGCAAGATGTTTACTAGCTTGTGTATAATAGTATTGACAGTAGCATTAACAATAATATTGACCGGAGATTAATATAAATGTCCAAATCGCCACTATACAGAACATGGGACAGTGATTCCCAAAAACAAGATGCCTACGCCCAAACCTCTGATGCCATAGAAGCCTATGATGGAATCCAAAAGGCTGTTGCTTACGGCAGAAGAACTAGCTATATAGACATAGAACCCAACAGGTCTGTAAGAACAAGCTTTCTTCGGCAAGATTATGATAACTTCCGTCCCGGTGAATCTGTATCAAGCCATCAAAAAAGAATAATCAAACAAAGTATGCAGGCTTATGATAGAGTTGGTATCATTCGCAATGTTATTGATTTAATGAGCGACTTTGCTTCACAGGGACTTACTCTGGTACACCCAAACAAAACCATCGAAAAGTTTTATAGAAAATGGTTTACTCAGGTGGGTGGTGTAGATAGATCCGAAAGATTTTTGAACTATTTGTACAGATGTGGTAATGTTGTTGTAAAAAGAAGAACAGCAAAATTAAACCGTAAAAAGGAACTAGAGCTTAGACGAGCCGCAGGAGCCGATCTTGAAATAAAAGACGTAAAGGTAAACAGAAGAGAGATACCTTGGACTTATGATTTTCTAAATCCTCTTGCTGTTGACGTTAGAGATTATGGATCTCAGGTTATTGGAAAGCCCGAATTTGTTTTGAACTTATCTAAACATACTTATGAAACGCTGGTAAAAAGCACAAACAGCAATAAGACAATATTTAAGACTCTCCCAAACGATCTACAAAAAAGACTCAGGCAGGGCGACAGAACAATTCCTCTTGATGAAAACAAGGTGAGTTTTTATCATTACAAAAAAGACGATTGGCTATTATGGGCAAACCCTATGATATATGCCATCCTTGACGATATCATCATGCTGGAAAAGATGAAGCTTGCAGACTTGGCTGCGTTAGATGGTGCAATTTCCAATGTTAGACTTTGGACAGTCGGTGACTTAGATCATAAAATTATTCCAACAAAAGCCGCTATAAATAAGCTGCGAGACATTTTAGCAAGTAATGTTGGTGGTGGAACAATGGATTTAGTCTGGGGGCCTGAGCTTCAGTTTTCCGAAAGTCAGTCTCAGGTTTACAAATTCTTAGGAGCTGAAAAATATCAGCCTGTTCTTACTAGTATTTATGCTGGGCTTGGAATTCCCCCCACTCTTACAGGGGCTTCTGCCAGCGGTGGATATACAAATAACTATGTTTCACTAAAAACACTTATCGAAAGACTTGAGTACGGAAGAGAAATACTTGCTCAGTTCTGGAGACAAGAAATTGAACTCATCAGAAAAGCAATGGGTTTTAGATTTCCCGCTGAAATTCATTTTGATTCAATTGTCCTTTCAGACGAGGCGGCAGAAAAGCAACTGCTTATTCAGCTTGCGGACAGAGATATTATATCCAGTGAAACGCTTCTCGAAAGATTTAGAGAGCTTCCGGGCATTGAGCGTATTCGTGTTCGCCGTGAGGAAAGAGAGCGATCTAACGACAAGAACGCACCCAAGAAGGCTGGACCATATCACAATCCTCAGCATAAAGACGATATCGCAAAGATATCTTTGACTAAGGATGTGTTAGATTCAGATGAGTACTTGGAAAAAATAGGGCTTCCTCCGGCCATCAAAGAAGAGGCTGTTGATGTTCAGCCAACACGCGAAGAAGAGGAGTACGATCCAGAAGAACCCAATGGGCGACCCAAGTTCTCTAGAGATACTACAAAACGCAAAGAAAAACGAGTTCTACCTCGTAGTGGCCAAGCGACCACGGCAACGCTTTGGGCTGTAGAGGCTCAAAACAAGATATCTGATGTTATCTCTCCAATAGCTCTTGCACACTTCAACAAGAAAAATGCAAGAAGTCTAAACAAAGCTGAGGTTGATCAGTTGGAGTATCTAAAGATGTGTATCCTCACAGGGATGACACCTTTCATGGAAATAACCCCAGAGGTCGTTAAAGACTTGTTAGACAGGGGTACAAAGCCATCAGATGATTTTAATTCTGTCGTTCAAGCAAACATTGATTCGTTTGTTTCTGCAAATAGTAAACAACCAAATACGTCTGAGATGAAATATATATACGCCTCTGCCTTTGTAGACATGTGTAAATTTGCCTAATAATTACCAAAGATTTTATTTTTTGTGTATTATCGTTGTGGAGGCTTTTATATAATGAAAATATATGAATCTGAAATCAATGACGGCTTACAGGATGTGCTTTTAAAAAGTAGTAGCATAGCCTGCTGTGCCGTTGCGGAAACATATCAACCTGATACGTCATTAGAAGAATCCGATAACCTGAAAAAGGTTATTGCTGAAAATTCTAAAGATAGTGCTACGGCACAAAACGAAAACCAGATAGATCTATACTACCTGAAGTCTATTCTCGTTAGCACAGGCTGGAACAAGAACGACGATGTTTTTGATCCTGCGGAATTGTGGACGGCTAGGGCCACTCCCGAAGACAAACCATTTAATTTCATGCATAACGAAAAAGATATTATCGGCCACATAACCGGCAATGTTGTGGTTGACTATAACGGCGAAGAAATCGACGTTGACACAAACGAGGTGCCAGACGCATTTAACATACTTACCACTTCTGTTATTTACACTGAGTGGAGCGACAGCGATCAAAGAAATCGGATGCAAAAAATTGTTTCCGAGATCGAGGATGGAAAATGGTTCGTTTCTATGGAATGCCTTTTTCCAGATTTTGATTATGCTCTAAAGTCTTCAGACGGTTCTACTAAAATGATCCGTCGCAGTGAAGCTTCAGCATTTTTAACGAAGCACCTAAGATCTTATGGCGGAAGTGGAGAATATCAAAACTATAGAGTTGGCAGATTGTTACGAAACTTATCGTTCTCTGGTAAAGGCTTGGTTTCCAAACCTGCTAATCCTCGTAGTGTAATTTTGGAAGGAAACGATTTTTTTGACGAATCGAAAGCAGAAATTTTAACTATATCCTCTATAAAGGAGAGTACGATGAGTGATAATCATGAAAAGCAAATCTCTGATTTGCAAAAGGAGCTTGCTGAAGCAAAAACCGCGAACGAAGCACTTCGGGAAAAGGTTGTAGCAGAAAAGCAGGCAGAATTTCAGACTAAGGTTGAGGCTTTGGAAGCTGAAATCGCTGAAAAAACTGAAGTAAATGAAACTCTTGCTAGTACTTTGGAAGAGAAAGAAGCCCAAATCACTGAATACAGTGAAAAGGTTGAAGCTCTGAAAAAGGACAAGGAAGAAAAAGAAGAAGAACTAGCCGTTATGAAGAAAAAAGAAGCGGTTATGAAACGGAAAGCTAAACTGGAAGATCTTGGATTTGATTCCGAAGAAGCCATTGCAACCGTTGAAGAGTTCGAGTCTGTAGACGAAGAAACCTTTGACAAGATTGTGGCCGTAATGAAGAAAAAGGGAAAAAAAGAAAATCCCTTTGAAAAGAAGGAAGAAGAAGAAGAAAAGCCAGCTAAAGCTGAACAAGAGGAAGTAGCCGACGAAGAAACTGATACCGCTGAGGCAGGTGCTGAAGTTGAAGTTTTGGAAGAGGCTGAAGAATCTACAGACGTTGCTATCGCAGAGGCTATTGGTGAAGAAGATCCAGCGGAATCTCTTCGTTCAGTTGCTAGCGAGTGGCTTGGTTCTATTTTACAGTCCGTTCCAAAAGAAGACAAATAACCTATTTTAAAAAAGGAGATTCATAATGGCTCTTAAAACAGACAGAAGTACCCTTCAAACTGACATTTCATTCTTCATGAATGAAGCGGCCACCAGAGGGGGAATTGCAACTATCAGTACTGGTGGCTCAGGCGCCTCATTGGACAACGGTAATGCGGTTGTCACTTACGCGGCTGCTCCATCTGGAAAAGTGGCTGTTGGCATTTTGCTGAACGATATGGTTAACATTGACCTGACTCGCCAGCATCTTAACCAACACAAAGACGAAGTACAAAAAGGTGGTAAAGTTACTCTTCTCACTAAGGGTTGGGTTGTTACCAATAGCTTAGAAGGAACTGATCCTAATGCTGGTGACTTGGCATACATTTCGCATAGTGGAAATCTCTCTGCTGACGCCGGACTTGCCGGTAGTGATGCAACAAACGAGATGATTGTCGGACGATTTTTGTCTGATGTGGATGAGGATGGTTACGCTAAAGTGTTTATCGACCTTCCAAATACCAACATTGACCACTCGGCTCACTAACAACTCAATAAAAAAGGAGAGATTAATATGTCTACTAAAAATCGACCTACACCCGAATTCATTGAGTTGCTCAAGCGCTCGGGTAGTTCAGATAAGATGGTCGCTGTTGCGGCCCAAAGAGAAATCGCTAAAGCTCTAGAAACCCCGATTCGTAAGGGTGTTCTGTTTGGCGATATTGTTACCTCAATTTATGAGGCTATGCCTCTAGAACCGGGAGCATCTCCAGAGTTTCCTTTGGACCTTCTTGCACCCGGAACTGAGACAGAGCACATCGCTTATACGAATCCCGGCAATGGCCGAATTCCTGAGCGACACGTAGAAGGTGACTACGTAATGGTTAACACTTACGGCATTTCTAGCTCGATTGACTTCTTGCTTAAATATGCTCGTGAGGCTAACTGGAACGTTGTTGCTCGTGCTATGCAAGTGCTTGAGTCGTCCTTCGTTAAGAAGATCAACGACGACGGATGGCACACACTTCTGGCCGCTGCCGTAGACCGAAATATTTTGGTTTATGATGCCGATGCTGCTGCTGGCCAGTTCACTAAGCGTTTGATTAGTTTGATGAAAACTGTCATGCGTCGAAACGGTGGTGGTAATGCCGCTACTGCTCCGGGTCGTCTTAGCGACCTTTACTGCTCTCCTGAAGCGATTGAAGATATTCGCAACTGGGGTGTTGATCAACTTGACGAAGTTTCTCGTAGAGAAATCTATGTTGCATCGGACGAAGGTCCAGCAATCACTAGAGTCTTCGGTGTCAACCTCCACGATGTCTTCGAGTTTGGCGACAACCAAGAGTATCAGACTTACTTCACTAGCGATCTCGGTGGCTCCTTAGCCGCTGGCGATGTTGAGCTTGTGATTGGTCTTGATCAAGGGCCAAACGACAGCTTTGTAATGCCTGTTAAGAAAGAAGTTGAAATTTATGAAGACGAAGGTCTCCATAGACACCAACGACAGGGTTACTATGGTTGGGCAGAAATCGGGTTCGGTGTCCTTGACAATAGAAGAGTTCTTGCTGGCTCGTTCTAGTATTATCGCTTCCCGATAACCCACGGGCTACCCTGTTTTCGCGGGGTAGCCTTTTTTATTATATCTACCCTTTTTTGTGTATTATTTACTGGAGGTAGATATGTTTGGTATAACAGCTTTTTCTGAGGCAGCTTTTAGCGAATCCAAGGTTTCCAAGAGTGTTTTTCTTGGTTCGCTACCTATAATATATTTTAACGACTCAACACTAACTTTTCCGTTGAGTATAAATAAGTTGTCTAATTTCAGTTTAAGTGTAAATAAAATAAATAATCTTTCACTAAATATAAACACTATCAACGACCTAGACCTAAATATAAACAAATTACAGAATCATGAATTGTCTATTAATACGGCAATAAACTTTACTCCAAGGAGATAACAATGGCCCAGTTTTGTGTAGAAATCGCAGACGCCGATGTAGATAGGGTGATTGCCGCCATGTGTGCAAATTACGGATATCAGGAAAATGTCCCTAATCCAAATTACAACCCAGAAGAGCCTACTGATCCAGAAACCAATCCAGAAAATATACCCAACCCAGAAAACTCTTACCAATTTACCAACAGAATGGGTAGAGAGTTTTTAGAAAACAATACGGTAGCTTATGAGCTTAAGTTAGAAAAACAAAATGTACCACAGCCCACACCTCCAGATATTACCGATCCTCAAGTGTAGAATCTAGTCTTTTAATATCGGGTAGGAGTGATCATGGTACTTAAAGTAGCAGACAGAATAAAACAGTTAACAACCAGCACTGGTACTGGCGATATATCGTTTAGTGCCACGCCCACAGGTTTTTCACCCTTTAGCTCTGCCCTAACCAACGGCGACACTACATACTACTGTATAGAAGAAAACGACAAGTGGGAAGTTGGAGTTGGAACCTACGGCTCTGACAATATGGTGCGTAGTTACATCCTAGCTAGCTCCAATAATGGAAACGCTATCAACCTAGGCGGTAGTGGCACTGTTTTTATCACCTACCCCGCTGGTAGAAGTACTTATCAAGACGAACAGTCTCGTGTCGTTATCGGAGCGTCTGGGATAATCCTTTCTAACGGTACAGTTATTAAGGAAGGTAAAATAACAGAGCTAACAGATGTTGACTCTAGCGGGACAATATCGTCCACAAATCTATTATCTTTTGACAGCACCCAAAAAAGCCTTCTTGTTGGAGATGGAACGGGGCCGTCTAATGATAACAACACTATCATTGGGTATGGTGCAGCCAGCGGCACAACCGGTAGTGATAACACTGTTGTTGGAACGAATCCTTTCGTTGCGGGAAATGGTGGTATACAAAATGTCAGCATAGGTGTACTCGCTGGTCCTTCAGAAGCCGATTTCTCATCATCCGCATCTTATGGTGTTTCCGTAGGATATAAGGCCGGAAGTCGCATGAGATCGAATTCAACGGCGGTTGGCCATCAGGCTGGTATCGCTGCCTATGAAATTGGATTTGTAGCCATTGGGTCGGCAGCAGGTTCTGGCATTGGTAGCTATTCTGTAGCGGTTGGTAATCAGGCTGCCGACGGAATGAATAGTGACTATGTGGTTTCTGTTGGCTATCAGGCGGGTAAAGGTGCCGCAGGAGAAAGCTCTGTTTGGGTTGGTAACATGGCGGGCATTTCTGCCACTTCCGCAAGTAAATCTATAGGTATAGGGCATCAGGCGGGAAAAAATTCTTCCGCGAACGATAGCATTTACATAGGTCAAAGTGCTGGACAAAGCAATAGTAGTAATGACTATCTGTATATAGGGAACGGTTCACCATCAAGCAACCGCACGCTAATTAAAGGTGACATGCAGTCAAAAAGAGTCGCCATTGGTGCTGCTGATGTTACTTTAGAAGACACACTTTATGTTGGAGTAGCCTCTTCTGTTGACACTGGTTTAGTAATAAAGGGAGCGGTCTCTCAATCCGCCAACCTAACAGAGTGGCAGAACTCTGCCGGTGTTATTCAAGCTAAGATGGCTAGCTCTGGTATCCTTGGAGTTAATGGTGTACACGTTAGCGGTGAGGGAATTTTAATAGACAGTTCTGTTCCTACCACAGCCGCCAACAGCCTATACAATGTTGGTGGAACTTTATACTGGAATCTTAGCCCCGTTGGAGTACCTACTGGAATACCCCACAAGGTTCCATATTATGACGAATTAGGTAGACTTACGTCTGAAGAAGATTTCGCCTTTGATAGCGGTAACGCAACACTGACAGTTGGAAAGGCCTCGATTGGCGACCGTATAAGTGTAAACGATTCAACCGGAAGAGTTAGAATTGGTAGATATGTTGGTGATGATGGAATCACAAACTCCAATTTTTCAACGACTCTTGGATATCAGGCCGCCACAAACGCTAGCGGGGCAACAGGATCTACCATCGCTGGATTCTACACAGCATATAACTCTATAGATTTAAGCTATTCGCAAGCTGTTGGTTATTTTGCAGGAATTAATGCTAGCGGCGAGAGAAACACATATATTGGTGAATACGCTGGAGGATATTCTTCAGGAACCTACAACACCTTTATTGGCCATCAGGCAGGAAGATACTGCAAGGGAAGTCAGAACATAGAAATACTTGCCAGTGGTGCAGCCAATAGCGTTATAGATAATTACAGCAATAAGCTCCATATTGGAAATACCATTATTGGAGACACGTCTAACAAAAAACTGGCTATTGGGAATGTGAGCGCATCAAACGTCACTCCAGATGCAACCCTTGAGATTTTGCCCAAAAACAGTAGTGATATAGGGGTTATTGTTCAAGGTGCCGCTTCCCAATCAGCCAACCTACAAGAATGGCAAGCTAGCAACGCCGTGCCTGTTGTTCAGGTTTCTCCCGAGGGAAATCTTTCAGCCAGTGGAACCATCTCCGCAAGTGGTGCATTTTTGATAGATCCGCTTGTTCCGTCGGTAACCACAAATAAGCTTTACAATGATGGTGGCACGCTTAAGTTTAATGGTTCGGTTGTTGGAGCCGATGATGACACCTATATTTCGGGCGTTGCTACTTATTCTTCTGGTGTATTAAATGGTGGCATTCCAACATTTGATGATGTGAATGTAAAAGAGTATATTTATCATGATGGGGATACACACACTTACATCAGGTTCCGAGGTGATCAAATAGACCTTGTGGCTGGCAATCTTACGATGCTCACACTAGATGAAGCTGGCACAGACATGGTTACAGTCAATATCGGCGGAAACGATATTGATTTTCAGGTTGAAGGTGAGAATGATGCAAATCTCATAAGAACAGATGCCGCAAATGATAAAGTGGGTATTGGCACAAGCGAGCCCGCTTATAAATTAGATGTTTTCGGACACGATGCGTGGATTCGCGGAACTGGCCTTATTGTCGGAGCATCTGGTATTGTGTTTAGCGATGGGAGCACTCAAACCACAGCCGGTGCATCAGATACTTACGCTTCTGGTATCGCGGCTTACGCTTCTGGTCAGGCCATTGAAAATGAAACGGCTATCGCAACCAACACGTCTAACATATCTACAAACACGAGTAATATCTCTACTAATAGCGGTAGAATAACATACGCTTCTGGTCAGGCTATACAAAATGAAATTGACATAGCCTACGTTTCTGGTGCAGCAGTTTACGCTTCTGGCAGTGTCCATGATCACGACTATGTTTCTGGTGTTGCCGCTTACGCTTCTGGCAACACTATAACTACTCAAGCCATTGCAAACTACGCTTCCGGTCAAGCTATTGAGAACGAAGGGTTGGTAACGTATGCCTCTGGAAACACCGCAAATATTTCCTTCGGTTCAAATGCTGAGGGCGACATGCTGTTCCATAATGGCACAACTTTTGTTAGATTGGCTAAAGGTGCGGATGACTACATTCTTAAAATGAATGGAAATCAGCCAAACTGGGAAGAAGACACCGGAGGTGGTGGTGGAGACGTAACAACGGCTCAACTCGTTTATGTTTCGGGAATTGCTGTACATGGCTCTGGTGACGCTGTTTACTCATCTGGTATTGCTGCCTATGCTTCCGGGCAAGCGATAGCAAATGAAACAGATATCGCTACCAATACTTCAAATATTTCCACCAACACGACTAATATCGCAACCAACACAAGCAGGGTTGCTTATGCTTCCGGGCAGGCTATTGACAACGAAACGGATATAGCGTATGTATCTGGTGTAGCCACGTATGCGTCTGGTCAGGCTATTGAAAACGAGGGCGTTGCTACTTACGCCTCTGGTCAGGCTATTGAAAACGAAACAGCTATTGCTACTAATACCTCAAATATTTCCACTAATACTACAAACATTACTACAAATACAGCTAGAGTGACTTATGCTTCGGGGCAGGCAATAGATAACGAAACAGATCTGGTTTATGTTTCTGGCATAGCAAATTACGCTTCAGGACAGGCCATCGAAAACGAAGGGCTTGCTACCTACGCTTCAGGACAGGCGATAGAAAACGAAACAGCGATAGCAACAAACACTTCCAATATTTCAACAAACACTTCCAATATCTCAACAAATACCGCAAGGGTTAACTACGCTTCCGGCCAAGCAATCCAGAACGAAACAGATATTGCGTACACTTCGGGTATTGCAACCTACGCCTCCGGAAACACAATAGTAAACGACGGTCTTATAGCCTATGCTTCAGGCAACACGGCAAATATTTCCTTTGGTTCAAACGCAGAAGGTGACCTACTTTATCACGACGGCACTAGTTTTGTTAGGCTTGCTAAAGGCACAGACAACTACATTCTCAAAATGAACGGCAATGTTCCAAATTGGGAAGCAGAAAGTAGCGGTGGTGATGTTAGTGCGGCAGATTTTAACTATGTTTCTGGTGTTGCCAATTACGCCTCTGGAAATACAATAGCTACCCAAGATATCGCTGTATATGCGTCCGGGTCTGCGGCCTACGCTTCGGGTCTCGCTATCACTAATTTGATAGAAGACGATTCTATATATATTGGTAATGATCCTTCCAGTACTACAAGCACGGCTGAACGAAACATCGCAATTGGAAGTACAGCTCTTGATGCTGTTACCACAGCGGATGATACCATAGCTATCGGCTACAATGCTGGAACAGCAATTACAGCAAATAGTAGTTCTAAAAATATTCTCATAGGCTCTTATGCTGGAGAAAACTTAACCACAAACTCTGATGAAAATGTTTTCATAGGATATGAAGCTGGACATGGACTAGCAGATTATCATGTTGGTAGTGTAGTCATTGGGTATCATGCTGGCTATTCATCAAGCGATGATAGGGCAAATTATCTTAAAAATGTCTCTATAGGACATCAGGCTGGCATGGAAGGCAATTGCCAGTACTCTGTACATATCGGGCCACAAGCGGGAGAATATAATGCTGGCAATGGCTCTGTAGCCATTGGTGACGGTGCCCTTAAAGGCACGTCTAGTACCCCTATTGATACATATCAATCTGTGGCTATTGGGGAAAATTCAGGAAGCACATCAACAGGCGATTACTGTGTCTACTTAGGTCGTAGAGCGGGATATGCCAACACTTCGGATAAAATGTTATTTATAGGCTGGGATACACCGGCAAATAGCAAAACCATTATTAAAGCCGATATGGATAACAAGCATGTCGCTGTTGGTGTGGCGGACGTTACGCTTTCGACTGATCCTGCTACGTTACAGGTTTACGCCGCCGCCGCCACGGACAAGGTTCTTTTAATTCGGGGAGCGGCTTCGCAGTCTGATGATTTAACATCATGGCAAAATTCAGCCGGAGCTGTTGTTGGGGCAATGACGCCTTCTGGTGTGTTAAATACCTATGGCGTAGTTGCAAGTGGGGCCGGTGTGAGATTACATCAGGCTACTCCAACCGTAACCACGGACACACTTTATAACGTTGGTGGAACCCTGTATTTTGATGGGTCTTCTGTGGGTGGTGGCACCAATGCTTATGTATCCGGTGTTGCAGCTTACGCCTCTGGAAACACCATAGCTACTCAAGCCATTGCGGAGTACGCCTCTGGAAACACCATAGCCACTCAAGCCGTTGAGCTTACTGCCGGAGACGGCTTAACCGGAGGAGGAACGCTAGCATCCGATAGAACCTTTGCCGTGGGAGCCGGAAATCTTATAGATGTTCAGGCAGATCAGGTAGATGTTGATCTCACTGAAGCTGCTGCCGCTACGATAGCTCACGGAGACAACTTAATCTTCTTAGACGGAGGAGCAACGGGGGCAGCGTCCAAGGGTAGCACGGATGACTTAGCGGGATTGCTTGCGGGTGATGGCCTAACAAAGTCCAACTCTGTTATGGCTGTTAATGTAGATGACTCCACAATAGAGACCAACAGTGATGCAATAAGAGTTAAAGACAATGGAATAACGCTTGCAAAGATGGCCGGTCTTGCTAGAGGTAAGATTATATATGGCGATAGCAGTGGAGATCCTGCCGCATTAGCTTTAGGGACTGCTAATCAAGTGTTAACCTCTGATGGCACAGATGTTGCTTGGGCAGACAATGTAAACGCATACCTTTCGGGTGTTGCCGCCTATTCGTCTGGTAACACTATAGTCAATGATGGCCTCATAGCTTACGCTTCAGGCAACACAGCAAACATTGCCTTTGGATCAAATGCGGAAGGTGATTTACTTTACCATGACGGTACAAGCTTTGTTAGATTAGCTAAGGGTACTGACAACTACATCCTAAAGATGAACGGTAACGTTCCTAACTGGGAAGCCGAAAGCGGTGGTGGCGGAGGTATGACAAACTTCACCCTCGCCGGAGATGGTGGATCAAATCAAACAATCGCAGATGGAAACACCTTAACCGTAGCTGGTGGTAATGGTATCACTACGACCGGAGCCGCAACAGATACCGTTAGCATCGCCGTGGATGCAGCGCAAACCACTATCACATCGCTCTTGGCTACCGATATTAAAATTGGTGAAGACGATCAAACTAAGATCGACTTTGAGACAGAGGATGAAATTCACTTTTATGCAAATAATGTAGAGCAGGTATATCTTGCCGATAATATATTTGGTCCGCAGTCTGACAGTGATGTTGACTTGGGTACTACTGGCGTTCGCTGGAAAGATGCTTATGTTGACTCAATCACAGTAACTGGAGAAATTGATGGGGATTCGTTAGACATAGAAGGCGATGCCGACATCAATGGTACAACAAATCTAGACGCTGTAGACATTGATGGTAATGTCCAGTTAGACGGAACTCTTACTGTCGGCGTTGACGATACTGGACAAGATGTAAAGTTCTTTGGAGCAACCTCTGGTGCGTATGCCTTGTTTGATGAGAGTGAAGATAGGCTTCATTTAGTAGGCGTCAACTATGTTCAAGAAGCTGTACCGGCCAATGACACACCTACAGCAGAAGATGCTACCGTAACTTTGGATCTAAAAAAAGGAAACTTCCACAATATATCTCTTGGTAATAACGTAACTAAGTTTGAATTTACAAACGCTAAACGTGGACAAAGATTTATATTAAGAATAACACAAAATGGATCTTCAGCAAAAACAGTCTCTTGGAGCAATGTAGATTCAGACACCGGTGGCACAGCAGCTACTGTTAGATGGGCTGGAAACGTAACGCCAACCATGTCTACCAGCACCGCACATACAGACGTTTATGGCTTCCTGTGTACAAACAATGCAGGCACAGCATTTGACGGATTCATTATAGGACAGGATTTACCAGACTAATGTCTAAAAATAGTTTTTATCCAGATAGACAATACATAGTAGTATTTAACGACAGGCCTCCTCAAAGCATTAGCGGCTCAGGACCGAGCTACAGCGTAAACTATGGCATGGCCGATATGTCTGCCGCAAAGGAGGGAATGTATGTACTTGTTGACAGCAGAGAAGCTGGAGCAGGAACAGGTAGTACTGTTCTATCTACATACGCTTATATAATAACTGGTGTAAATGCATCAGTGATGCCAGCTACATTTACACTAACTTATGTTGGAGATACAGCGGGAGATGGCGACGATTCTCCAGCAGATTTGTATTCTGGCGGGGGAAGTTCTGGATCTCCCGCAACCGCCACTCATGACATTGTTATGTATCTAGGGCCAGCGTTTGAAATGTTTGTGGAGTAGTAAATGAGAACAGAGGAATGTATATGCCCGCAAGCAGGATTTTGCGAGCTTTTTAGACAGGAAATGACATACGACCCACCCAACTGGCAATGGTGTCAAAATGCAACACCAGAGGATAGAGAGTGGTACAGAAAGCAATGTATAAAAAAACACGACAGAAAAAAAAGAGTTCTAGAGGGAAGATTTATTTCAAACAACCAGCTTTTGGAAGACTGTAAAACTCATCTTATACCAAAAATTGGCGGAATGAATCTCAAGGGTATAGCCGCCGTTCCCAGATCTGGTTTTCTTCCGGCGAGTTTTTGTTCTGTAATGTTGAACCTGCCATTGTACTCAATATCTTCTGACGGAACACCAATCTTACTTTCCGGACTCTGTGAGTATGGCGGAAAGAGAATGGAAAAACATGAAGATATAGATGGTAAGATATTAATACTAGACGATACAGTTTATAGCGGTAATTCAATTTTGCCCATAAAAAAATCAATAGACAGAGATAAGTTTATTTTTGGAACATTGTATGTTCACCCTGCGTCAAAAGACTTGGTTGATGTATATGGAAAAGAACTTCCTCCACCACACTTATTGGAGTGGAATTTTTTTAATAGTACGTATATAGAAAAATGTCTGCTTGATTTTGATGGCATACTTTCCCCAAACGTTCCCTATGAATGTTGCAAGGATGAGGACAAGTATATAGACTACATAACAAACGTTGAGCCAATTTACCACAGAATACCCAGAACCTATATATGTAAAGGCATAGTAACAGCAAGGCTTGAAAAATATAGAGACATAACAGAACGATGGTTAGAAAAACACAAGATTAAGTATGGATTCCTAAAGATGTTTCCCACCGAAAGAAAAGAACAAAGAGATAATAACCATGTGGCAGAAGCCGCAACATTTAAGCTGTCAGTACTCAACGAGCTTTACGGACACTTTTTTGTTGAGAGTGAGGCCGCTGAAGCGCAATTTATGAGAAAGAGGTGTTCGCAAAATCTTATTATTTGTCCCGATGAAGGAAAGTTTAGCTAATGAATATGGAAATGTATATAAACGACACGCTTCATGAAAAACCCCCTATGGGTCACATAGAGGACAATGTACATGCTTGGGGTAAAATCTCCAAAAGGAGAATGAAAAAATACTGTGAAAAGTATGACATACCACTATCATACCACAACGAAGAAGATCCCCACCATTTAACGCTTAATGACTTTTATTATAAGTTCTACAAACAAGAATTAATAAAATTTAAATCAAATAAAAGATACCAATCGCTCTCGGGATTTACATACTGGTGCTGTGCCACGCTTAAAAAGATTGTCAGGTGGTATCGCTTTGTGGAGAGTGATAACGACCTAGCCCTTTTTGTAGACTTAGATATAATGCCACTTAAAGACGTAGACGTAAGGGACTACATCAAGCCAGAGCATTTAGGAATCTCCTATGCCCCAAGAAATAGCAGTGATCGTTTTTATGGTTGGTATGATGAAAATTGGTATGAAAATGAATGGTTGATGGCTTCCGCCCAACACTTGTCTACAAAGTCTAACAACATTGTACAGTCATCTTCTATTGCGGTGGTTAACAAAGAACATGCGATAAAGCTATTGGAGATTCTTGAGAAAGAAAATCTAAATCCCCTAACAGAAACTGGATATAAGAATATAATAGAATTTTCCAGAAGCTCTCCCCCATCTGTCATCGAAGAGCCCGACTTTGTTGGACTGCCTTATGATGAGCTGCTATTAAATATGGCTATAAATAGTGATGATTTTGTCAAGCCTAAAGCCACCGCTGGACAAGTGGCCAAAGACACAAGTGGTAATCCGGCCATATACAATCTGAACAGAGACTTATTATTTGACTTATGTTTCCAAAAGGTTAACTGTCTTGAACACGCCGTAGAAATAATCAAGGTTCACGATATGCCGTTCTGTCATTTTGGAGGAGCCCCAGCCAAAAAATATATACAACCCTTAGATGAGCTATATCCTTATGAGTAAAGTTTTGTACACAGGTGGAACTTTTGACATCTTTCATTCTGGCCATGTGAGCTTTTTGAAAATGTGCTCAATGATTGCTGATGAAGTGGTGGTGGCACTAAACACAGATGAATTTATACATGAATTTAAAGCAGCAAAGCCCGCCCTTAGCTATGAGGACAGGCGAGCCTGTTTGCAATCGTGTCGATATGTAAGCAAGGTTATTAAGAATACAGGAAATCAAGACAGTAAACCCTCTATTTTATCTGTTAATCCAGATATATTAGCTATTGGAAGCGATTGGTGTTCAAAGGATTACTACCAGCAAATGGGCTTTACCCAGAAGTGGTTAGATCAAAACGAGATAGTTTTAGTCTATTTACCTTACACTCAGGGCATAAGCTCTTCAAAAATCAAACAGGATATTTTAAAAAAATAACACAACTTGTGTATAGTTAGTAGGAGGTGAGTTATGGCATTTGTAGAACAGGCACATGTTAACGATATAGGCACCATTTTTCGAGTGACCGTGTATGACACCACGTCTGCTGGTGGAACTACGGTTGCCGATATTAGCGGTGCAACGACAAAAAAATTTACATTCAAAAGACCCGATGGCACGACTTTTGAAAAAACCGCTGTTTTTACCTCAGACGGTACAGACGGAAATATTCAATACCTTTCAGTTGACGGCGATCTAAATGTTGCCGGAACATGGAACCTACAAGCTTATGTCGCTACTGGGGCCGGAACTTGGAGCACTAGTGTGGGCACTTTTAAAGTACACGAAAATTTATAAGGTAAATGTATCATGCCGTGGAAAACAGATTTAGTTTTAATGCTTAGGTCGTTAATTGGCGACTTAGACAACGCAAAATTCACAGACGAAAGACTGAAGCAGATTTTGGTCTTCGGTGCTTACAATGTTATTAACGACGCAGATTTCAGTCAAACGTATTCAGTGGACGTTGGCGAGGTTACGATATCCCCAGACCCAATCTCTCAAGGTGATACAGACTTTACCACTTTAACAGTATACAAGTCTGCGTGCATTCTTCTAGGAAGCGAAGTTAAAACAGAGGCGGCAAATGCCATTTCGATTAAAGACGGACCCTCCGCAATTGACTTGCGTGGAGTGACACAAAATCTAAATATAATGTATCAAGATTTTTGTTCAAAATACGACGACCTATTAAAAACATATCAATACAATAATACGCTGGTTGGTCAGGCGGTACTCGGTCCTTACAGCCCCGGTAGCATGGTGCTGGGGGCGAATCAGTTTGATTATCGCGGCAATTCTTTTAACTAGGAGATATAAAATGGCTGTATCACAAAAAATAATAAATCTCAACGACCAACCAAATGGGGGGGCCGGAATAGTTAGCATTGCCGGTGCTAGAGGGTTAGCGGCAGCCGATAAGATAGGGGCTAACAATAGCGTAAGCCCATTTCCGCCGTTGCAACCATCTCAACTAGATATGTCTATTGCAAACGTAGACGGACTCCTTGATGGTAGATATAGTCTTGTTCAAGCCTACAATGCAAACTCCCCATCCGGAGTTGCTGTTAATCCGTAGGAGGTTTTGAAGTGGCTATCAATATTCCGAGCAGTGTTTTTGACACATACAACGAGGCGGTCTTGCTTTTTACGAGAACCGCTACGCTGGTTTTTCCAGAAAAAAAAGAAGATTGCCCAAACTGTGTTATGAACACAATGGGCACACGCAATAAGTCTGTAAGTTTTTACAAGGCTGGTGGCCCCTATCCATTTGAGCGGGGGATGCCGTGTCCGTATTGTAATGGTAAGGGCTATAAGGCTTCTGAGGCCACAGAGGACATTACCCTTAGAATATATTGGGATAGAAAGTCTTGGGTTAAAATTGGAGCATCAATAGATATACCAGATGGTTCCATTCAAACTATAGCCTACATGACAGACCTTCCCAAGATAGAGCAGTGTAAATACATGATTCCAAACTATGATGGAATAGAAAAATATGATAAGGGAAAGTATGAAAAAAGTAGTGCGTCATTTCCGCAGGGTTTTAAACAAAACGAAACTAAGTACGTGGTAACATTTTGGAATAGGATAGATGGCTAAAAGTAACTTAAGCATAGAACTAGTAGATACCGACAGGGTTATTGTTGCCAAAATAAACAAAGCCTTGGCCAAGGAAATAAACAGCAAGATGCTCAAAAAGGTGTCTTTGATAAAGTCTATGCTGAAACCCGTTATCGCAACCGCGTTATTCTCAAGCCCTGAAATAATTTCATTAGGCTCCGGTGTTTTGAGATTCGACTTTGGACTAACGGGTGATCCGGCTCCACAAATTGTAAATGCGGTTGTGGAGAGTGTAGATGTTAGGATAAAACAAGTTAAAGGAAGCCAGAACGGTATCAGTGGCGGACTTACAGTTCTTGTTCAACCATCAAGCTTTGCCAATCTTTTGTCACTGCCTGTGGCTATGCAAAAACTAGAAATTGAAGCTCGCATACCTTGGCTTGAGTGGCTGTTAACCGCCGGAGATACAATTATAATTGCAAATTATGGCGTTGAGTATGGGGCTGGACTAGGGCGTAGTGGTGGAGCAAGAATGGTATCACTAAGTAAAGCTCCAATAGGCCCATTTAAAGTTAATAGTGCTTTTTCTGGAAGTGTTGACAATAACTTTATAACGAGAGCTATGGTAGCGGCAGAGCCAGAAATTAAGAAAGCTATAATAGGAGCATTCAAATAATGGTAGGTGGACCCCATACTAAACTAGCAAATCTAAGAAATGGTCAAGACTCAACCTTGTCTAATGTTTTGTTAGATAATTTTATTGCACTATATGACTGGGGTTTCTTAGACAGGGGTCAGTTTTATAATATTGATATACCGGAGTCCGGAATATATGGCGGAGACAGACATAAGCTGCGGGTTACCCAAGACCCCAATTACACAGAAGGTCAAGTCTGGGAAGGCTATAGACAAAACTGGGTTTGGGAAAGTGGGATAGACGCCACAAGCGAACAGCCAATTACTATTTCGGGTGTTTTTGTAGACGATACATTTTATGCAACCGGAAATGTCACAAAGCCGTTTTATATAGATTATCCAAATGGTAGAGTTGTTTTTGATACAGCCCTTACCACAACAAGCACCGTACAGTTAGAGTATAGCCATAAGTGGGTTCAGGTTATTCCTGCTCAGGGCGTTCCTTGGTTTCGTGAGATTCAACAGGGCTCTTTTAGAAATGAAGAGGGTTTTCAAGTAAGTAATTCTGGAAACTGGGTTCAGTTAGGGCAGACGAGAGTTCAACTACCAGCGGTTGCCATTGAAGTCGTTCCTGCCAGATCATTACAACCATACCAGTTGGGTGGTGGACAATGGACTAATACTGATTTGGTTTTTTATGTTATGAGTGAAAACCACTGGGAATGTACAAATTTAATGGATAGCATATTGTACCAAAATGATAGAACCGTACATCTGTTTGATCCAACTGCGGTAGCCATTTCTGGAGTATTCCCATTTAACTACCGAAACGAACTAAACGAAAACGCTATCCCGAGCGGCTTATATCCTAATATGATTGATGATTTCTTTTATAGAAGGTGCTGGATAAGCGAATCCCGTGGAAATCAAGTAACACAGCTATCGCCCGAACTATATATAGGAACAACCCGTTGTTCCACGCAAGTTAAGGCTATCTAATCCATTTTTTGTGTATATAACAGTGCCTTTACCAGAGGGCCAGAAATAACAATAGGAGAATAATTATGGCAGGTCAAAATAAACGTATATTTTACGCTGTGCAATCAGTGGCTATTACGCCTCGGGGTGTTGACCCCATAACGGCGGCCCATATTGTACACGGCCTTCAGAGTGTTGGTATGAGTTCAACTTTTACACTGGACCAAGTTTTTGAAATGGGCCAGATCGAGATTTATGAAAATATCGAAGAAGTTGCTGATATCGAAGTGACGCTTGAAAAGGTTATCGACGGTTATAAACTGATTTATGACTTGGCTTCAAACGGAGCCTGTAAAACAAGTATCGTTAATGCGTCCAAAACGCGATCAGATGTCTATCTGGCGATCTTCGATGATGGACAAGACCATGCTACCGGTGTACCGCAAACTGTTTGCATGAATTCCGGTATGTATGTAAGTTCAGTTAGTTATAGCTATAGTGTTGACGGTAGTGCAACAGAATCTGTTACCCTTGTTGGTAATGATAGATTTTGGAACACTTCAACGACAGTAAAGAATCCAAGCGCTGTTTGGACTAGTAATCCTTCAGTAAACATTAACGGTACAGATACGCCATTATCTGGTGTTGTTCGTCGTACAGATGTTCTGCTGGGTGCTGCCGCCGGTAACTCGACGATTCCCGCAGAGGTTGATATAAACGCAGCCGGTGGTGAACCTCTTGGAAATAGCAAAAACCGAAAAATTCAAAGTATTAGTGTGAGTACCGACTTTGGTCAGGAAAACATTCAAGAATTGGGCCGATTTGGACCGTATCACAGATACGCAACCTTCCCAATCGAAGTTACTTGTGAGTTTGAAGTTGTTTCCGGGTCGGGTGACTTGGTTAGCGTTTCTGGATCTCATCCAAACTTACAGAACCGCGAGATTGTGATTAAAGACAATGCTGGTACTGTAATTAACTTGGGTGATAAGAACAAGCTTTCATCTGTATCCTACTCGGGTGGTGATACCGGTGGTGGAAATGCTACTGTTACTTACTCTTACTCGAACTTTAACGTGCTTACCGTCAATGGTGGTAAAACTCACGCTTAGTTCGTTTTCGTAACTAGGGAATTAGGATGGATGATGTTTTTTACGAAAAGACTTTATATAGAATATTACAAGGTCGTCTCAGATTGACTCTGGGCGATCTTGTTTTATTTGTATATGAGCCCACGCCAGAACTGATAGAAGAGTCCTTTGAAATATACGACGAAGCCTACAAGAAGGCATACTTTCGTGGTATATACATTAAAAAAGAACTCCTAGAGATTTTGGTTAATAACGAAATATGGAGCCCCTTTGATGACAGAGAGGCTGAAGAAATAGAGAAACAAATAGAAGAACTAAAAGTTCAAGCCTTTAGATCTTTTTTTGATTCTAAAAAGTTAAGAGGAATTAAGGCCAACATAAGGGCCAAGGAAAGAAAACTTGTTGAGTATAAGTCAAAAAAGTTTAAGCTAGATCACGCTTCGTGTGAGGGTGTAGCATCTTTTTCTAAGAATGTCTGGTTAATTTCTCAATGTACAAAGTTTAAGGACGGATCTGATTATGACTGGGTGAATTATCCCATATCAATAATTATGGAACACTACTCTTCAGAACAGATAACTCCAGAAACGATGAGAGCGATTGCCAGAAAAGAGCCTTGGAGAAGCATGTGGAAACACGGAAAAGAATCCAACCTGCTGGGCAAGCCGTCGTCAGAGTTCACCAAAGATCAACTTGCACTTTGTATGTACTCTAGTATGTATGACAATGTGTACCAGAGTTCAGAAAGCCCGAACGAAAAGGTAATAGAAGACGACGACTGTTTAGACGGCTGGTTTATATCGCAGAGAAGAAAGTATGAAAAGGACAAGAAGAAGCAAGAGTTAGAAGGCATGATAACAAACCCGAAAATAGCAAATTCTCAAGAGGTTTTTGTGGTGGCAGCAGACCAAGAAGCCGCCCAAGAAATATACGATCTAAACAACCCAGTCGCCAGAGCAACCATACAGCAAAGAAAAGAAGTGATCGACTCATCGGATGGGGAAATCAGCTTTACAAAGTTTCATGACATCCGACAGGACATAGCCGTGGAATCCCATAAAGCGGCAATAAGTAAGATGAAAGGAGGGAGATAATGGCAGAAGAATATAATAACTTTCTTAAAAAATCTTTAGATCTAAAATCCGCACGGGAAGAAAGAAATAAAGATATGTCTAGAGATAAGCTTTTTAAGGCTGCCAAAAAGAAAATACAAACGACGATGATAGGTTCTCTTTCTACTCTAGAAAGTAGTTTTGGTTTTTTGTGGGGGTTTGAAGCCGAAGAAGAAGATAGAACACCAGAACAAAAGAAGCTATTTGAAATCTATGAAGAAGCAAGGGCGCAAATATTAGACAGAGGAAATACTCAAATAAGAAATTTAGAATCAGAGTTTGTTAATTATGACATAACTCACAAGAAGCATTATATTAACTTACCAGTTCAGACAGGAGATAAAAATGACGGATAATAACAAGGAAAGAATAATCGAGGGTTTAGATAACGACGGCAATACTGTTAAAACACTTCTCAGACAGCCTACAGCCAAAGACTATCGAGATTCTCAGGTTCAGTACAATGAAACATTTAGAAGGGCTTTAGACTCAGGAGCTTTGCTTAGACAAAAATTGTCAGACTACATGAGGGAGCAGGGCATCTGGGATGATAAAAAGCAAGAAAAAAATGATAAGTTTCTTGAAGATATTAATGCCAGAGAAGAAGCTTTGAAGGCTGGTGGTATTCGTCTTAATGACGCCAAGAGAATAGCTCTGGAGCTAAAAGATCTGCGTGATAACTTTAGAGAGCTTCTGTCTGAAAGAAATGCTCTTGACCAAAACTCAGCAGAAGGTCAGGCTGACAACGCTAGATTTTCAGAATTAGTGCGACTATGTATGCTAGATCCAGCAACTAAAAGTCCACGCTTTCCAGACCAACAGGCATACGACGCCAGTGCTGATCAGCCTTGGGTTTCCGAAGCGGCTGCTGAACTAGCTAGTATGATTTACGGTCTTGATCCAGATTATGACAAAAACCTAGAAGAAAATAAATTCCTTAAGGAGTTTAACTTTATAGATGAAGAGCTAAGATTTGTCAACGATGACGGCCATCTAGTTGACGCGGACGGTAGACTTATTAATGAGGAGCAAAGATTTATTGCCTATCGCACAGACGAAGGGTACAAAAATCAAGATCCAGAAGAGGTTTACTTCGTAAATAGAGATGGTGAAGAAGTTGTTTTAGTTACTGGTGATGA